>Ga0075520_1000006_pt1 | contig 62839 bp, 56 predicted proteins | sample NGEPerB_FD_75100 | JGI IMG/M metagenome (GOLD analysis project Ga0075520, IMG submission 75100) | Arctic peat soil microbial communities from the Barrow Environmental Observatory site, Barrow, Alaska, USA - NGEE PermafrostAB12-B | ecosystem: Environmental > Terrestrial > Soil > Wetlands > Peat ... | reverse complement strand
GTCGGCGAGCAAGGCGACAACCTCGTGAGGGCCCGCCGGGACGAAGCCGTCCGCACCGGTCTCGCGGCCATCCAGGCGCCACGGTTCTCCGCTCGGGGACCCGTCGGGCCGGAACAGCTCGTAACGTCCGGGCCACCGGTTCACGAACGTCACGGGCCGGGCGTCCCGGAAGAACGCTCCCGTCAGCAGCACGTCGGGATGAACGCGAACGTACGAAGGGTCGAGCAGGCGCGGCAGGTACGCCCGCAGCTCGTGAACGCGGTAGTTCAGGATCCAGAGCTTCGGCCGGGAATCGAGGATTTGCCGGATCGAACGATCATCCCCTCGCGCCAGCTCGACGCGGACCCTCTCGAAGACGAGCGGCTCCCAGCTGACGAGCTGGGCGAGATAGCGCGTTGGGACCATGCCGATACCGTCGAAATAACGGTCGTCAGGCCCGAGGAGACGCTCCGCATATTCGACGACCTCGTTCTGGACCCCGTTGTCGTGGCCAAGGTAGGCGAGATTGCGGGGCAGCTGCCACAGGAGGAGCACGCACGCCGCAAGGCGGACCCACGGGCCGCGGCCCGAGGCCCGCGCTTCGAGCCACGAGAGCGCGTCTGGCGCGAACACCGAGAGGAAGGGCAGCGCCATGACGAAGACGTACGGCCAGGGCTGCTCGTGCCAGAACACGAGGAGCGTGACGATCGACGCCGTGACCGCCGCGAGCCGGAGCGGCGGCAGAGCCGACCGGATACGTGCCAGGACGAGCATGAGTCCGATCGCGGCGAGAGCGTACGGCACGGGGTTTCGCCCGAGGGTCTGCGGGACGTACAACCCGCGCATGCCCGCATAGTGCGGGTTGCCGTGAAGCGGAGCGAAGTGCAGTGGGCTCAGGAAAACCATCGAGAGCACACGGAACGGATTCCGGAGATCGAACCACATTCCGTATGCCAGGAGCGCGGCCGTGACGCCGCCGGCGTATGCGCCGAGCCGCGCGAGCTGGCGCCGAACGGGGAAGTACCCTATTCCCGAGATCGCTAAGGCCAGGCCGAGGGCGACTAACGGGTAGACCGCCTTCTGCGTGCTCAGAAAGGCGCCGCCCGCGAGGAGGCCGGCGAGAAACGCGCGGCCCGAGCTTTCCCCTCCGACGGCGACGAACGCGGCGGCCGTCGCGAAAAAGACGGCCACGGTGTCGGACCGGATCCGGAACGAGCGCTCTATGAAGTTCGTGAACGAAAAGAGCACCGAGACGGCGAACCAGGCCTCGAACCGACTCCGGCCGAGCCGGCGCGAGATCCCGAACGTCGCCGCTGCAGCGAGGAACGCAAGAAGGGCCCCCTCCATCCTCGCGACGTGCAGCAGGTCGACCGCGTGGCGAGTGAGGCGATGGGCCGCCTCGAAGACGTAAATGTAAAGGACGGTCTTGATGGGATCCAGCCCGTCGTAGAAACCCATCGGAATGTAGAGCGGGAATGTCGCCTGTGTGTACTCGTCCATGACGTAGCGCGAGTTCCATGCGAGGACCGGCAGGAGAAGTGCCCGGAAAGCGAGGACCGCAACGAGGATCACGAAGGCGAGGCGCTGAATCCGCTCCGCGCGCGATGGCGAAGGCCCGGGCGGCGTCGCGATCGTCATGAGGGAGACGATAGACGAAAACGGGCGGCAGATCGCGCGGCTGTCGCGGTTGGCCTCATGAGGCTTCCGCTCTTCCTCAATCCGACTCTTCCCGACCAGGACGACGTCATTGGCGCGGCTCACTTCCTTCGTGACGGCTTCCTGACCTCAGAGCCGTTCGGGGCCGCAAGGAACAGGATGCCCTCGGACGCGTGCCGGGTCGGAGGCGTCGCGTCTCCCCCGATTCGCCGCACCGACACGTACCGTCGCGAGACTTCCAGGAAGAACCGATCGAGGAGCCCGTTCGCGTAAACCGCTCCTCCGAACTCCGGAAAGGCGCGGTTCGTGACGAGCAGTGCGTCCGGCGGCCGCTCACGGAGGCGGCGGATCATCAGATCCTCCGCCTCGGCGTCCTGGATTCCGGGGACGAAGAGCTCGTCGACGAAGGGATTCTTCCGGCCGGTCGTAAAGAGAAGGAATCCCGGCTCGGGGAAAATGCCCACCGTCCCGCCCTCCGGCACCGTCTCTCGGATCACATGCGCCGCCTCCGTCACGAAGCGCGCCTCGGAAGGAAGAAGGAAGAGCGAGGCGCCCGGAAGTTTCACGAAGGTCAGGGACGCGAGGCCGATTCCCTCGACACGCGCTCCGATCTGGGCGACACAGAGGCCGAGGACAAGAGCCGTGAATGCGGGCCGGGCCGAAACACGGCGCGCCAGCCACGCGAGGGCGACGACGAGCGCGAGCGGAGCCGAGAAGGCCGCATAGACGGGATTCCTGAGGAAGAAGGGCTGGCGGAGAAGCGCCGGGAGCATGACGAGGGCGACTCCGGCCGCTGCGGCGCAACGAGACGGATTTCCTCGCCTCCACTCGATCGCCGCACGCACGAGCGCGCCGATCGCCACGCACGCCGCGAGGGGCAGAAGCACATGCAGCCAGCCGTTGCCGGACGAGAAGAAGGTGAGTCCGCCTGCCAGGAAGAGAAGCGGAGTCAGAAGTCGGCCCAGCCCCTCGCCGGCGGCTGAAAGCAAGAGCACGAGCCCGACGGCGAGCGCCGAGGGAAAGAGAACCTCGAGGAACCCGCCGCCCGCGAACGCCCGCGCGCTCATCCCGCCAAAAAGGACTGCCTCGTAAACGCGTCGCCACGATTCGGGAACGTCGAGCGCAATCAAAAATCCCTGGCGCCTCATGAGGTCGGTGCCGAACGCCAGCACCGGAACTCCGAACGCGATCCCGGCCTCCCCCGCCGCCAGGAAGCCCGCCAGGATCGCCTCCTTGCGTGAGCGCCTCAGCCCGAGGACGAGAAGGGGGCCGGCGAGAGCGACCGGCAGAAACTCGAGCTTGGTCCCGGCCGCGAGGCCCGCGACGGCTCCGGCCACCAGCGACGCTCGCAGCGACTCAGAAGCCAGTGCGAGCTCGAGCGCCCACCACACACCGACCGTCCCCATCAGAGCCGCCACGCTGTATGGGAATGGCCACGAGCCGCCCACGCCGAATACGCACGCGGCGATCGCGAACGAACAGATGGCGGCAGCGAGCGATTCGCCCGGAGCGAGCCGGCGCGCCAGCCGCCGGAGCGCCTCCACGCCGAGGAGGGCGAGGACCGTCCGCCAGGCGACGAGGGCGTCGAGGCTTCGACCGAACGTTCGGAGCAGAAAACCATCGATGAGAGGGGGAAACGGACCGTAGGAATAGCCGACGTCCCGATAGAGCACCTCGCCCTGAGCGAGCCGAAGCGCCGTGTTCATTTCGCGACCCGAGTCCTCGAACGGGAGAACCCATCGCCGGAAGGTCGCCGCGTACAGCAGGAAGAAGACGGCGTAGGGCAGGAGCGCCCAGAAGAGACGCGTCCGGCCGGCCGTCGTCCGCAAAATCGCGTGCATCGGTCGGGCTCAGGGTATCGCAGCGTCTGAAAAGGAAAAGGCCCGGCGTTTCCGCCGGGCCGCAAAAAAAGAGAAGCTGGGGGCCTTAGTACATGCCGCCCATGCCGCCGCCGCCGCCCATGCCGCCGGCGGGAGCCTTGTCCTTCTCCTTGACCTCGGAGACGAGGGCTTCCGTCGTGAGCATGAGGCCGGCGATCGACGCGGCGTTCTGGAGAGCCGACTTCGTGACCTTGGCCGGGTCGACGATGCCTGCCTTGAACATGTCCTCGGTCTTCTCGGTCTGCGCGTTGAAGCCGAAGTTGCCGCCCCTGTCCTTCAGGTCCCTCACGATCACCGAGCCCTCGAGCCCTGCGTTCGCGATGATCTGACGGGTCGGCTCCTCCAGCGCGCGCTTGACGATGTTGACGCCGACCTGCACGTCGCCGGACTCCTTGATCTTCTCGACGGCCTCCATGGCGCGCAGCAGCGCCACGCCGCCGCCCGGCACGATGCCGTCCTCGACGGCCGCCTTCGTGGCGTGCATGGCGTCCTCGACGCGGGCCTTCTTCTCCTTCATCTCGGTTTCGGTGAACGCGCCGACCTTGATGATGGCGACGCCGCCGACGAGCTTGGCGAGGCGCTCCTGGAGCTTCTCGCGGTCGTAGTCGGAAGTCGTCTCTTCGATCTGAGCGCGAATCTGTTTCACGCGGCCCGTGATGGCCTCGCGGCGCTTCTTGTCGCCGGTGTCGACCACGATCGTGGTGTTGTCCTTGTCGACGGTGACCTTCTTCGCATCGCCGAGGTCTTCCCACTTGACGCTCTCGAGCTTGATGCCGAGGTCCTCGGAGATCATCTTGCCGCCCGTGAGGATGCCGATGTCCTCGAGCATGGCCTTGCGGCGGTCGCCGAATCCCGGCGCCTTGACGGCGGCCACGTGCAGCGTGCCGCGGAGCTTGTTCACGACGAGCGTCGCGAGCGCCTCGCCCTCGACCTCTTCCGCAATGATGAGGAAGGGACGGTTCTGCTTGGCGACCTGCTCGAGGATCGGGAGGAGGTCCTTCATGGAAGAGACCTTCTTCTCGTAGATCAGGATCTTCACGCTCTCGAGAACGCACTCCATCCGCTCGGCGTCCGTGACGAAGTACGGCGAGAGGTAGCCGCGGTCGAACTGCATGCCCTCGACCACTTCGAGCGTCGTGTCGAGGCCCTTGGCCTCTTCCACCGTGATGACGCCGTCCTTGCCGACCTTGTCCATGGCCTCGGCGATGATCTTGCCGATTTCCACGTCGCCGTTCGCCGAGATCGTGCCGACGTGCGCGATCTCCTTGGCGTCGACGGTCTTCTTGATCGCGTTGATGGCCTCCACCGCCTTCTTCACGGCGATGTCGATGCCGCGCTTGATCTCCATCGGGTTGTGGCCGGCGGTGACCATCTTGATGCCCTCGCGGTAGATGGACTGGGCGAGGACGGTGGCCGTCGTCGTGCCGTCGCCGGCGATGTCGGAGGTCTTGGAGGCGACCTCGCGGACCATCTGGGCGCCCATGTTCTCGAGCGGGTTCTCGAGCTCGATCTCCTTGGCGACGGTGACGCCGTCCTTCGTGATCGTGGGCGAGCCGAACTTTTTGTCGATGACGACGTTCCGGCCCTTGGGCCCGAGCGTGATCTTCACGGCGTCGGCCAGCTTGTTGACGCCACGGAGGATGTTCTGGCGAGCTTCTTCGCCGTAGGTGATGTTCTTGGCAGCCATTTCATTTACCCCTTACTTCGTCTCGACGATGGCAAGCACTTCGTCCTCGCGGAGGATGAGGAGCTCTTGGTCTTCGATCTTGATTTCGGTGCCGGCGTACTTGCCGATGAGGATGCGGTCGCCCTTCTTCACGTCGAGCGGAATCCGTTTGCCGTTGTCGTCGAACTTGCCTTCGCCGACGGCCTCGACCTTGGCCTCCATCGGCTTTTCCTTCGCGGTGTCGGGGATGATGATTCCGCCGCGCAGCTGCTCCTTGGCCTCGATACGCTTGACGAGAATCCGGTCATAGAGGGGACGAACTTTCATGGGACGCTCCTTTCGATTCAGGGGACTGGTTGGTCTCTTGTTAGCAGTCGAGACCGACGAGTGCCAGAACTCTAGTCCGGCTAGGCAAATCTGTCAAGACAGACTGTAGATCCAGCCTAATACATTGTCTTATAAGGAGTTAATACCTAAGTTTCGCGGAAAAATTCCGCCAAGGTGCTCGCGAGGGTCCCCTTCTGCTCGCCCGTGAGCTCTGGGAATACGGGAACCGCAAGCGTCTCGTTCGCGGCCCGTTCGGCTTCCGGGCAATCGCCCGGGCGCCCGCCGAGGGAGGCGAAACACTCCTGCAGGTGCAGCGGAACCGGATAGTAGATCGCGCAGCCGATCTGGCGGCTCTCGAGGTGCTTTTTCAAGGCGTCCCGGCGGCCCTTCCCGACGCGCACGACGAACTGGTTGAAGACGTGCTCACGGCCCGCGGCTTCCCGCGGGAATAGGAGCCCGCCCGCTTCGTAGGGCCGCCCGCCCGCCGCGAGGTACCGCGTCTCGATTTCGGCCGCGTTCGCGCGCCGCGCGCGCGCCCAGCCGTCGAGGTGCGGCAGCTTCACGTGCAGGATCGCGGCCTGCAGCGCGTCGAGGCGGAAATTGCCGCCCACGAACTTGTGGTGATAGCGCGAGGTCTCGCCGTGCATGCGGGTGGCGCGGAGCCGTGTCGCGTGCGCGTCGTCCTGCGTCGTCACCATGCCGCCGTCCCCGAATCCGCCCAGGTTCTTCGACGGGAAAAACGAGAACGCCGCGAACTCCCCGAGCGCTCCCGCCTTGGCGCCCTTGTACCCGGCGCCGAGCGACTGGCAGGCGTCCTCGAGGACGGGAATCCCCTTGCGCCCGGCAATGTCCCGGATCGGGTCCATGTCGGCGCACTGGCCGTAGAGATGGACGGGCTGGATGAGCTTCGTCTTCGGCGTGATCGCCTTCTCGAGCTTCGCCGGGTCGAGGTTGAACGTCGCGGGCTCGATGTCGACGAAGACCGTCCGCGCGCCGAGGCGGGCCACGGCCCCGGCGGTCGAGAAGAACGAATAGGGCGACGTCACGACGTCGTCGCCCGGCCCGACTCCGAGCGCCATCATGACGGCGAGCTGCGCGTCGGTTCCCGAGGACATCCCGACCGCGTGCTTCGCGCCGATGTAGGCGGCCACGGCCTTCTCGAAGGCCTCGACACGCGGGCCCAGGATGAAGCCCTGGCTCTCGTAAACCTCCGCGGTGACGCGGAGGATCTCCTCACGGAGCGTCGCGTACTGCTTCTTCAGGTCGAGGAGGGGAACGGGCGTGAGCGCGAGAGCCGACACATGGAAAGGCTACACCAATCCGCGCTCCACGAGCTCGGCCTTCAACCACGCGTACACCACGGGAGCGAGGATGAGACCGGAGATGCCGAAGACGGCGTCGAGCAGAATCATCGCGAGAAGTGTTTCCCACACGGCGGCGCCGATGCGCGCGCCCACGATCTTCGCGTTCAGAAAATACTCGAGCTTGTGGATGACGAGGAGGAAGACGACCGACGCGACAGCCACCCACGGCGAGACGCCGAGGGAGAGGAGCACGACGAAGGCGTTCGAGACGAGGTTGCCGATCACGGGCAGGAGGCCGCAGACGAACGTCAAGGCCACGAGCGTGCCCGCGAGCGGCACGCGGGTTCCGAAAAGCGGGAGCGCGACGAGCAGGTAGAGGCTCGTCAGAACCGTGTTCACGGCGGAGATCTCGAGCTGCGCCTTGGCCACGGAGCGGAACGCGGCGTCGAAGCGCGAAATCCGGTCCGCGAGCGCCGCTCCGAGAGGCGACTCGACCTTTTCCGGCGCGCGGAAAAACACGATGACTCCGACGATCGCGCCGACAAGCGCGTGCACGAGTCCCCGGAGTCCGATGAGGCCCGCATGGCGCAGCTCCGCGGAGTGGCTCGAGACCCAGGCGGCCTTCGACGTCTCGTCATCGCCCGCGTACGCTGGAAGCGAAACTCCGAGCCCCTCGAGGGAGGAAAGGAGTCCCCTCAACGTCTTGCCCACCGAGGCGAGGAGGCCCGGAAGGTCACCGAGCCGGCCCCGAACGAAACCGTGAAGCAGAAGCGCCGCCCCGACGACGGCGCCCGCGGCGAGGAGGCCGAGAAGCGAAACGGCAAGGGCGCGGGCGACGCCGTGCGATACCCGCCCCCCCCGAAGGCGCCGCGCCACGCCGTGCAGGAGCATGTAGGCGACAAACCCGGCGAACAGCGCCGGCACGAGGTGGAAGAGAAGGACGCACAGGATCGCGGCGGCAGCGAGGATCTCCGACGCCCGCTCGCAGCGCGAAGCGGTTTCCTCGATCTTCGACGTCATGCGGGCGGATTATCCGACATGGCCCGGAACACGTCCGCCAGCCGTCTCCCTCGCGGGGAATCGCACCTTCAGGAAGGCGCCGATCGCGAAGACGAGGACGACGAAGAGGACCGTGATTCCCGCGCGATAGCCGGCCGCGCTTTTGTCCGGGAAGAGGGCGAGCGTCGCCGCCCACAGAAACGGCCCGAGGACCGAGGCCGCTTCGCCCGCGAGCGTGAAGAAGCCGAAGAACTCGGTCATCCTCTCTTTCGGGACGAGCGCGATGAGCCCCAGCCTCCCCGTCACTTTGATGCCGCCGAGGCCGATGCCCGCGAGGACGCCGACGAGCGTGAAGGCCTTCGGGTCCCGCACGACGAGCGCGAGAACGAAGACGAGCACCCAGTTCGCGAGGGCGACGAGCGTCGCGGTCCGGATCGTGACGCGCTGGCAGAGAAAACCGTAGAGGAGGCCGCCGACGACCGCCACGGCCGTCGCGACGAGAAGCAGAATCTGCACCTGGCTGTCGTTCAGTCCGACCACGTAACGCGAGTACGTCGACATCTGGATCTGGATCGTGTGGATCACGTCGACGTACAGGAAGTTCGAGACGAGGAACCAGAGCAACGCCGGCGTCTTTGGAAGCGACTTGATCGTCTGGATAACGTCCTTGAACGGAGAAGACGAAGACGGGGATTTCTTAGAAGGTGAAGAGGGCGGAAGGCGTGCGAAGAACAAGAGCGGGACGGCCGCGGCGAGCCACAGCAGGGCAGTCGGCAGGTAGGCGTTCCGGCGCACCCAGGCGTCATTCACATTCGAGGAAACAGAGGCGACGGACAACGCGTCGCAGATCGCTCGCAGCGCTTCGGGCAGCTTCGCCCGGATTTCCCCCGACACGAACGGCAGCACGAGGAACATTCCGAGCAGCGAGCCGACGTACCCCGCGGCGACGCCGAAGCCGGACACGCGGCCCGAGTTCGAATCGTCCGACACGTCCGGGAGGAGCGCGTTGTAAAAGACGTATGCGCACTGGAACGCGATGTTCGCGAGCGCGAAGAAGACGAGGACGCGCGGCACGGGCCCCGGCGCCGCCACGAGCCCGGTCAGGACGACGCCGGCGAGCACGAACGGGACGAGGAACCGCCGTTTGCCCGCGCGGTCCGCGAGATGTCCGAGAAACGGAGCCGCGAGGGCCACGACCGCCATCGAGAGGCCGAACGCAAGCGAAAACTTCTCGCTGCCTCGCGTCACGCGCCCCGCGATGTCGAGCGGAAGATGGAGCGAAAGGAGGTTCATCGCGAAGCTCGTCGCTCCGAGCTCGTAGAGGCTCCACGCAAGAACCGTCCCGCCGCGCGCCTTCATCAGATCCGGTACCGGGCCGCGGGCTCGCGCGCCGGGCGGAAGAGGAGCGCCCAGGCGACGCCCACGACGAACCCTCCCACGTGCGCCCAGAACGCGACGCCTCCGGCGGATGCGGCGACGCGGCCCGCGCGCGTGAGCTGCGCGGAGCCCATCCAGAACTGCAGCGCGAACCAGCCGAGAAGATAGAGGCCGGCCGGCACCTCGATCAGGGGAAACAGGATGAAGAGCGGGATGACGGTCACGACACGAGCGCGCGGGTAGTACACGAAGTACGCCCCGAGAATTCCCGCGATCGCGCCCGAAGCGCCGAGGTTCGGAACCGTCGAGGAGGATGAGAGAAACGCCTGGAGAAGCATCGCGCCCGCGCCGGCCGTCACATAGAAGACGAGGTACCTACCGTGTCCGAGCGCGTCCTCGACGTTGTCGCCGAAGATCCAGAGGAACAGCATGTTCCCGAGGAGATGCAGGAAACCGCCGTGGAGGAACATCGAGGTGAGAATCGTGAAGGCCGCCGCGCCGAACGTCCAACCGTACAGCTCCGGTCGGAAAAAACGGTCCGACACGAACGCGAACGTCTGCACGAAGGCGTCGAGATCCTCTCCCTGAAGAAGCTCGAGGAGAAAGACGGCGACGTTCACGATGACCAGGAGCCGCGTCACGAACGGCACGGTCCGGGTCGAGATCGTGTCGCGGAGCGGAATCACGCGCGCATGATAAGGGCGCGCGGGGTCGTTACTTTCGGCGTTTGTTCAGAAGTTCCTTCAGGTCCTTCCCCGCCCGGAATCGCGCGACCTTCGCGGCCGCGATCCGGATCGCGGCCTTCGTGCGGGGGTTCACGCCGGTGCGCGCCTTGCGGTCGGCCACGTGGAAGATCCCGAGACCGGGAAGCGCGACACGCTCACCCTTCTTGAGGATTCCTGCGATCGCATTGACGACCGAGTCGAGCGCCGCCGCCGCGTCCTTCCGCGTCAGTCCCGTGTCGTTCGCGATCGAATCCACGATGTCGGCTTTGCCGGCCATGAGGAAACCTCCTGCAGCCTCTTCACCCAACTGCACTGTCCGGGAAACGCCGGGAATGTAGGCTCGCCCCCGGACCTTGTCAACGCAGAGTCTCCCTGCGCAGCACGGCCGCCGAAAAGCCGTCGTACGTCGCTCCCGGAAGGACGCGCACGCTGCCGTCGGGCGCAACGGCCGCCGCGAGCGGCACGGGCAGGCCGGCCGCGTCCGGGACGACGCGCGCGAAGTCCGGCCGCTTGTCGAGCAGCGCCTCCACGACGTCCTCGTTTTCCTCCCGCTCGAGCGAACACGTCACGTAGACGAGCGTGCCTCCCGGCGCGACGAGGTCGAGCGCGGCCGCCAGGAGGCGTCGCTGCGTCTCGGCGAAGCCGGTGAGATCCTCCGGCCTCAGGCGAAGACGAATCTCGGGATTCTTGCGAAGCGTGCCCGTTCCCGAGCAGGGAGCATCCAGGAGGATCGAGGCGAAGCTACTTCGCGGCAGGGGCGCTCTCCCGGCGTCCGCCCGGACGACGAGCGCTTCTTCCCGGCGGCCCGCCGCGGTGAGGTTCGCGGCGAGCCGGCGCGCGCGCGATGCCGTGCGCTCGAGGGCGACGACGCGCCGCGCTCGTCCCGTCGCGAGAAGCGTGCGCGTCTTGCCGCCCGGCGCGGCCGCCAGGTCGGCCACGACGTCCGCCGCGGGAACCAGCTCCACCATGGCCTGCGCGGCGACGTCGATGACGGCGAGCGCGCCGGACGCGACGAGGGGATGCAGGGCGCCGACGCCGCCCGTCACCGTGAGCGCGAGCGGGGCCCACGGGGATCGCACCGCCTCGATGCCGTCCGCGGCGAGCCGCGCGACGATCTCCTCGGGTGTCCCGGCGTGAGGATCCGCGAGGAGGTCCATCGGCGCGTCCTGCTCGTCGGAGGCGAGGGCCGCGCCCGCGGCCACGGCGCCGAACGCCGCCACCCACCGCGCCACGAGCCATTCCGGATGCGACATCTCGAGCGCCAGGCGGCGGATCGGGTCCGCGCCGGCGGGAAGCACGACGGCGCCCGGGCGAGCCTCCTTTTCGGCCACCCGGCGGAGGACCGCGTTCACGAGTCCCGCGGCCTTCGGCGCGAAGGCTTGCGCCGCCGCCACGGTCTCCCCGACCGCCGCGTGCACGGGGATCCGGTCCATCAGAAGGAGCTGGGCGGCGCCCAGCCGAAGGGCGGCAAGTACCGGCGGATCGAGCGACTCCGGCGTCTGCCGAAGATGGCGGGCGAGGACGTGATCGAGGCGGAGCGCGCCCCGCAACGTCGTTTTCACGAGCGCCCGCAGGAAGTCGCGATCGCGCGGAAGAAGATCGCGGCCGCGCGCGTCGATGAGGGGAGCCGCATGAGCTCCGTCCCGGGCCACGCGCACGAGCACCCCGAGCGCCAGCTCCCGCACGGGTCGCGGCCCGGCCATCAGCCCCAGCGCTCGCCGGGCAGGACACGCTCGCCGCGGATGAATTCGGCCACGGGCAGCGCACGGCGCCCCTCCGCCTGCAGCGTCCCTATGGAGACCGCCCCTTCGCCGCAGGCAACGACCAGGCGCGTACCCGCTTCGAGAATCGTCCCCGGGGAAGATCCTTCTGCTCCATCGCGCAGCCACAGTGCGCTTGCGACGGGCGACAGGCGCGACAGCTTCACGCGTGTATTTTTTCGAATGGTAAAGAGGCCGGGCCACGGGGTGAAGGCGCGGCTGCGGCGCGCCAGCTCGACCGCGGGGCGCGTCCAGTCGACGCGCGCGTCCTCGCGGGTGATCTTCGGGCAGGTGGTCGCACGCGACTCGTCCTGGGGCACCGGGCCCCATTCACCTTCTAAGAAATTCAAGGTCTCGACCAGCGCATCGGCTCCCATCAAGGCGAGCCTCGCGCCCAGTTCTTCAGCAGACTCTTCCTCCCCGATCCGCGTCTCGCGCATCGTGAAGACGGGCCCGGTGTCCATCCCCGCTTCCATCTTCATGATCGAAACGCCCGTCACGGCGTCCCCCGCGAGGACGGACGCCTGAACGGGCGAGGCCCCGCGCCAGCGCGGGAGGAGCGAGCCGTGGACGTTCACACATCCCAGACGCGGAAGATCCAGCACTCTCTGCGCGAGGATCTTTCCATAGGCGACGACGACGAACACGTCCGCGCCGGCGGCCGAAAGACGCGCGACCGCCGCGCCGTCCTTCAGCGTGGACGGCTGGAAGACTTGAATTCCCAGCGACTTCGCCCGCGCGGCGACGGGCGGATCCGTGACCTCTCCCCTCCGCCCGACCGGCTTTCCCGGCTGCGAGACGACGAGAGCGAGGGTGTGGCCCACGTCACGGAGTGACTCCAGGCTCGGCAGCGCGAAATACGGTGATCCGAAAAAAACGACTTGCACGGCGACAGTGTATCGACACGGAACCCTGTTTTCCCTCTAGAATGCACGTATCCCGAGACGGGAGCGAATTGAAGAAAGGACGGAATCAAATGGCTGGAATGACGAAATCGCAGATCGCGGAGCACCTCGCGGAGAAGTCGGGGCTCACCAAGAAGGCCTCGGCGGAGTTTCTCGAGGAGCTCGCCGCTCTTGCTTACAAGCAGGCGAAGAACTCCTTCACGATGCCCGGTCTCGGCAAGCTCGTGCTCGTGAACCGCAAGGCGCGCATGGGCCGCAACCCCGCGACCGGCGAAGCGATCAAGATCCCGGCGAAGCGCGTCGTGAAGTTCCGCGTCGCGAAGGCCGCCAAAGACGCGATCCTCGGCGCGAAAAAGTAGCGCGGAGGGGTTTGCCCGCGGCCCAGAGGCCGCGGGCATCCCGGTCTTCTAAGACCTTCTGTTCCGGTCGATCTCCTCGAAGTAGTCCGTCGGGACGAGGATCTCGCGGCTTTTGCTCCCGCCCGCGGGCGGTCCCACGATCCCGTCGCGCTGCATCATGTCGATGAGCTTGCCGGCGCGGGAGAACCCGATTTCGAGCCGGCGCTGCAGGAACGAAATGGACGCCATGCGCTCGCGCACGACGAGCCGCGCCGCCTGGTCGTATATCGGGTCCGTGTCGTCGGAGGCGGACCGCATCCCGCTGGCCGCGGCCTGGGCCTCGCGGTCGACGGTTACGCTTTCGTCGTAGATCGGCTTGGCCTGCTTCTTCAGGAAACGGCAAATCTCTTTCGTCTCTTCGCCGCTGATGAAGCCACCGTGCACGCGCAGAAGGTAGGACGTCCCCGCCGCGAGATAGAGCATGTCGCCCTGTCCCAGAAGCGACTCGGCTCCCATGGAATCGAGGATGGTCCGCGAGTCGATTTTCGTCCGCGTCGTGTAGGCGACCCGACATGGGAGGTTCGCCTTGATCGTGCCCGTGATGACGTCCACGGACGGCCGCTGCGTGGCGAGAATGAGGTGCACCCCGACGGCGCGGGCCTTCTGCGCGAGCCGCGCGACGGACTCCTCGATCTCGCGGGGGGCCGTCATCATGAGGTCCGCCAGCTCGTCGATCACGATGACGATGTACGGCATGGGCGCGATGACGCCGTTCTCGTCCGCCTTCAGACGATCGCCGATCTTCTCCCTCACCTCGGCGAGCGAGCGCGGGTCGCGAATCGCCGCGTTGTACTGCTCGATGTTCCGGACGCCGGGCCACTCCGAGAGAAGCTTGTAGCGGCCCTCCATCTCGTCCACGGCCCACTTGAGCGCGTTCGCGGCCTTCTTCGGGTCCGTGATGACGGGCACGAGGAGGTGTGGGAGACCCTCGTAGTCCTTCATGTCGTTCATCTTCGGGTCCACGAAGATGAACTTGACCTCGTCCGGGCGGGCCTTGAAGAGGATCGACGTGATCATGCCCGTCACACCCACGCTCTTGCCCGCGCCCGTCTGGCCCGCGACGAGGAGGTGCGGCATCCGCGCGAGGTCCGCGACGACGGGCTCGCCCTGCACGTCGATCCCGAGCGCGATCGTGAGAAGCGAGGGCGAGCGCCGGAACTTTTCGCTCTCGATCACCTCGCGCAGCGCGATGAGGTCGCGGTTGCGGTTCGGGACCTCGATTCCAACCGCGGCCCGGCCCGCCATGCGCTCGATGCGTACCTTCTCGGCCGCGAGCGCGAGCGCGAGGTCGTTCTCGAGGGACGTGACCTGCGAGACCTTCACGCCCTGCGACGGCTTGAATTCGTACGTCGTGACGACCGGCCCCGGCGTGTAGGCGTCCACCGTGCCCTCGACGCCGAATTCGAGGCATTTGGCCGCGATGAGCTCCATCGTCTGCCGGAACTCCTCGCGATCGCTCTCGCGGTCCCTCTTCGGGGCGGCGCGCAGCAGCTTGGCGGGCGGGAACACCCAGCCCGACGCATCGCGCTGGGCAGGGAAAGGCAGGATCCGCTGTGGCGCTTCGGCCTTCTTCTCGAGCCGCGCGGGCCGCGCGATGGGCCGCGGCGTCTCGACCTCGGCGCCGCCCGCCTTCGTGATCGAGAACCGGCCCGCGCCGGCCCTCTCCTTGACGCGGAGCGTGGCGACCGACGGGATGTAGACGACGTCCCCCTCGGGCTCGGAGGCCTTTTCGGGCGCGGGGCGCGCCGCGTCGTCCCGGGCGCGCTCGAGGTGCTTCTTCACTACGTCCCGCCGCTGCCTTTCCTTGGCCGCCTGCTCGCGCCTTCGGCGGCGCTCCAGGACGAAGCCCCGCCACCAGCCCGAAAAACGCAGGGTCACGCCCGAAAGGCCGTTCCCGAGCGAGAGGGAGGTCGAGAGCAGGAGGCCGATCAGGAGGCCGGCGGACAGGAGGATCGCCGCGCCGGGCGGGTTGAGAGCCGAGACCGCGAACGAGCCGAGAAGGTCCCCCACGAAACCGCCGGCGTCGAGACCGCCGCCGAACGCGCGGGGGCGCCCGAACGCGAGATGCGAAAGGGGGGCGAGCGTGAGGACCACGAGGAGGACGCCGAGGCCCTTCGTTACCCACGCGCCCGCCGGCTGCGACAGGAAGCGCCGCCATCCGACGACGAGGAGCACGAACGGCGCGACGAACGCGGCGAGACCGAAGAACTGGAGGCTCCCATCCGCGAAGGAGGCGCCGAGGCGGCCCGCCCAGTTGCGCGGCCGGACGCCCTGGTCGTTGACGGCGGAGAAGAGCGAAGGATCGTTCGGGTGGTACGACACGAGCGCGGCGAGCAGCAGGAGTCCCAGGGCGACGAGAACGATGCCGAGAAATTCGTCGCGCCGCCGCGCGAGCGCGGATGGAGGCAGCGTGGGCTTGAGGGCCGGCGCGGCTGCGGCCGCCACTATGGAACGACCTTCAAGTTGCCGGCAAAGCCGCTCGAAAGCTGATCCCCGAAGATGATGAGCAGCAGGCCCAGCACCCCGCAATACACGACGAACGCGGTCAGGCGCATGGACACGACCACTTTCAGAAGAAATCCGACGGCAAAGTACCCGACGACGGCCGCGACGACCATCCCGGCGACGTACGCCGGCAGCGCGACCGCTTCGAAGACCGGACCGGTCCGATGCCGGTACGCGTGGAGGTTCTCGACGACCGCGGCCGCCAGGATCGTCGGGATCGACAGCAGGAACGAGAACTCGGCCGCCGCCCGCCGCGAAAGGCCCGTGAAGAGGCCGACGGAGATCGTGTTTCCCGAGCGCGAAAAGCCGTGCAGGACCGCCGAGACCGACTGGCATGCACCGATGAGCGCCGCATCCCGGGGGCGCATCTTCTCGAGCGTGCGTCCGCCCTCTCCGCGCGCATTCCCCACGCGCTGCGCGACGATGAGGAGCACGGACGTGCCGATGAGCGCGAAGCCCATCCGGCGGAATTCCGTCATGCCCTCGATCGCGAACCGCTTGAGGGGGAGCGTCAAGGCGCCCGTAAGCGCCACGGCGATCACGAGCAGTGAGACGAGCTTCCACGCCCGCCGTCGCTCGGCCGGGTCGGCCGAGACGATCCCGGCGAACGTCGCGCCGATCCGCGATCGAAAGTAGACGACGACAGCGAACAGAGTCCCGACGTGAAGCAAAACGTCAAAAAGGATTCCGGGCTGCGTGAAGCCGGGAAGAAAGCGCTGCGCGAGCGCAAGGTGCGCCGTCGAGGAGACGGGCAGAAACTCCGTCAGACCCTGCACGATCCCGAGCAGGACAGCCTGACCGAGGGTCACCGACATCGACGAATTGTAACAGGCGGGATGATGAATTCCGGGCTATTGGCCGGGCGGACCGAGCCGAGGCGCGAGCGCGCGGAACACGTCCAGAGAGAGCGTCTCGGCCCGCGCCGTCGGCGGGAGGCCCGCCTCCGCCACCGCGCGGGCGGCGCGCTCGCGCCCCCACCGAGGCGTCAGCGCGTTCACGAGCGTCTTCCGCCGCGACGTGAAGCCGGCCGAAGCCACCCGAAGCGCCTCTTCCGCGCCGTCCGGGGCCGCATGCGGCACGAGCTGGAGAACGGACGACTTCACCTTGGGCGGCGGCGAGAAGTCGCCGCGCGAGACGTCGAAGAGACGCCGCGCGGACGCGTGCGCGCCGACGTCGAGGGTCAGAAACCCGAACGCGTCGCCGCCCGGCGGCGCGACGATGCGGTCCGCGACCTCTTTCTGGATCATGACGACGAGACGCGAGAAGAGATCCGGCCGCCGGACGAACGCGCGCAGCATCGGGGTGGCGCTCTCGTACGGGAGGTTGCCGAGGAACGGCACGGGCGGTTCGGCCCCTATCCGCGCGAGCGCCTCCGCGACGTCGGCGTGGAGCGCGTCTTTCGTCTCGACGAAAAGCGCCCGCTCCGCGAGCTCCAGCGACAGGCGTGCCGCGAGCACCGGATCGACCTCGAAAGCCAGGATGCGGGCGCCCCGGTCGAGAAGCGGCCGGGTGAGCGCGCCGCGCCCCGGACCCACCTCGACGACGGTCTCCCCCTCCCGCGCGCCGAGGCCATCGAGAATTTTTTCGACGGTGGCCGTGTTTACGAGAAAGTGCTGACCCCAGCGAGCCCGTGAGGACCTCGCGCTTGACGCTCTCACGGAGATCACCCTACCATCGAAGATCGCGCGCGGATCGCCCCGCCGCGATCGCTAGGCCGCCCAGAAAGGAACCCCTCACATGTCCGCAAACGTCCTCGAGTTGAACGAAGGTTCGTTCGAATCCACCGTCCTCAAGAGCACGAAGCCCGTCCTCGTGGACTTCTGGGCCGTCTGGTGCGGCCCCTGCCGGCAGGTGGGCCCGATCGTCGAGTCGCTCGCCGCGAAATGGGGCGACAAGGTCACGGTCGCGAAGTTGAACGTCGACGACGTGCCGTCCGTGGCCGAGCGCTACGGGATCATGTCCATCCCGACGCTCATGCTCTTCAAGGGCGGCCAGATCGTCGAGCGCGTCGTCGGCGTTTCGCCGCAGGCCTCACTCGAGAAGAAGTTCGAGCCCCACCTGAACTAGTTTTTTCTTTCCTCCGGCCCCGGCATGATCTTCCGGGCGACGGGGCCATCCGGACCGTCCTCGTAGAGGATCCTCAGGCGGACCCCGCGCCTGGGGGCCGCCGTGATCTCGGTCTTCCCGTCGATGCGAAAGGCGCGACCGGGCTGGCCGACCTCCGAAAGGACGACGTAGGCGCCCGGCTCGTACCTCAGGCACGAACCCGCTGCCCGCAGAAACGGCACCGGAGTCGGCGTCGCGGTCGGTGCCGGCGTCGCCGTCGGAGCCCGGTGCTTCTTCTTCGTGGCGCCCGAAGCGGGCACTGCGAGCAGGAAGCCGGCCAGAGCGAGGCAGACTATGCGGGGGGAGGGAAGGAGAGCCATCCGTGGCCCAGCATAAGGCGTCGGCATCCCCCTTGCTCTGACCGACTTGCGGCCGTTCTCCGATGCCGATTCGGCGTCGAAATGAGGCCTTCGAAGGGACAGGATGACGACCACGACGCCCGCCACCGCCACCCCGGGCCTCGACCCGGCCGCCCTCACGGAGAGAATCCGCGAAAAATCGCTGCTCGTCGGGGCCCTCCTGACGGAAATTCGCAAGGTGATCGTCGGCCAGGGCGGCCTCATCGACCGCCTGACGATCGGCCTCCTCGCGGACGGCCACCTGCTGCTGGAAGGCGTCCCCGGCCTCGCCAAGACGCTGGCCGTCAGGACCCTCGCGCGCGGCCTCGACGCCTCATTCTCCCGCATCCAGTTCACGCCGGACCTCCTGCCGGCCGACCTCATCGGCACGCTCGTCTTCAACCCGAAGACGCAGGAGTTCGTCGCGCGGCGCGGCCCCGTGTTCGCGAACCTCGTCCTCGCGGACGAGATCAACCGCGCTCCGGCCAAGGTGCAGTCCGCGCTCCTCGAGGCCATGCAGGAGAGGCAGGTCACGGTCGGTGACACGACGACGCCCCTGCCGGACCCGTTCCTCGTCCTCGCGACGCAGAACCCCATCGAGCATGAGGGCACGTACCCGTTGCCCGAAGCCCAGGTCGACCGCTTCCTCATGAAGCTGACGGTCGGTTACCCCACGAAGGCCGAGGAGCGCCTGATCCTCGACCGGATGGGCGACACGACCGAGGCCGCGGCGTCCGCCTCCGTGCGGCCCGTGCTCACGCCGGAAATGATCCGCGACCTCCGCGTCCTCGTGCGCGGCATCTATGCCGACGATCGCATCAAGGGCTACCTCGTGGAGCTCGTGGCCGCCACGCGCGACCCGAAGGCCTACGGCCTCTCGGATCTCGCGGACTTCGTATCGTACGGCGCCTCGCCGCGCGCCACGCTCGCTCTTCTCGCGACGGCCCGCGCGCGCGCCTTCCTCGCGGGCCGCGGCTACGTCGTGCCGGAAGACGTCAAGGACGTCGCGCCGGACGTGCTGCGTCACCGCGTCCTCCTCTCCTACGAGGCCGAGGCCGAGAACGTGACGAGCGACCAGATCGTCAAGAGGCTGCTCGAGCGGGTCGAAGTGCCCTGACGGCCGTGCTACCCCGCGACATCGTCCGCAAGCTCCATCGTATCCGGATCCGGACGAACCGGCTCGTGGATGCGGGCGTGGGCGGTGAATACCATTCGGTCTTCCGGGGCCGCGGAATGGAGTTCTCCGAGGTGCGCGAGTACGTGCCCGGAGACGACGTCAGGACGATCGACTGGAACGTGACGGCGCGGACGGGCGTCCCTCACGTGAAGAAATACACCGAGGAGCGGGACCTCACGGTGCTCCTGCTTCTCGACCTTTCGGCGTCGCAGGGGTTCGGCTCGCAGTACCTCACGAAGCGCGAGCTCATGGCCGAGCTCGCGGCGCTCCTCTCGTTCGCCGCCGTCAAGAATCACGACCGCGTCGGCGCGCTTCTTTTCACGGACCGGCTCGAGCGCTATCACCCGCCGCGCAAGGGCGTCGACCACGCGCTCGCGATCACGCGGGATGCGCTTTCGCTCGCGCCCGAGGGCCGCGGAACCGACCTCACGCTCGCGCTCCGGAGCGCCGCGTCGCTCCTCAAGCAACGCGCGGTCGTCTTCGTCGTGTCGGACTTCCTCGCCGCCGGGTACGAGAAGGCGCTCAAGACCCTGAACAAGCGCCACGACGTCGTCGCGATCCCGATCAGCGATCCTCGGGAGCAGCTCCTGCCTCCCGCGGGCCTCGTGCGCTTGCGCGACGCCGAGACGGGCGCCACGGGCGTCTTCGACACCACCGACCCGGCGTTTCGCGAGGCGTGGGGGCGCCGAGGGCCAGGCCTGCCCGATCTGGCGGCGATCTTCCGCTCTTCCGGCATTGACTCGATCCCGCTCCGGACGGACGCGTCCTACGAACTGCCCCTCGTAAAATTCTTCAAGCAGCGCGAGCGGCGCAAGGCGGCGGGGAGATGAAGAGGATTCTCGGCCTCACGACTTTGCTGTTCGCTTCGGGCTTCGGCGCTTTTTCTTCGAAGGGGGAAGAGGCCCCGCCCTCTCCTTCTTTCTCGGCCACCGCTGACAGGACGTCCGTCTCCCTCGGCGACCGCGTCGTCGTGACGTTCGCCGCGCGCATTCCCGCGGGGGCGACGCTGGCGCTGGACGCGCTCGTGACACCCGCGCCCGAGGACGGTGCGCGGCCGCCCGGCGGCGCGGTCCTGGAGTTCGAGAGCCCGGCCGCACCCACCTTGACGAAATCGAAGACCGGAGATTTCTTCGAATGGTCGCAGACGGTCGCGTTGTTTCCGTTCGCCGCGGGAACCGTGCGCGTGCCGGGGCCGCACTACACATTCGAAGAAACATCTTCCGGCCGCAAGCTCGACGTGCGTCCGCCGGATCTGGAGCTTGAGGTCGCGTCGCGTCTCCCGAAGAACCAGAAGCCCGAAGAGATCGCGCCGAAGACGGACAAGCCGGTGCGCATTCCCGCCTGGCCAGTGAAGTACTGGGTCGCGGGCGTCGCGCTCGTCGCCTCCCTCGTCGCCTGGCTCGTGTCGCGCCGCCGCCGCAAGGCCGCGGGGGCGGAGCCGGACGCGCCCGCGATCCCGCCGGGCGAGGAGCTCCGCCTCGCACTCGCGCAGCTCGCCGCAGCCGCCGAGGGCCTCGGCGACGACGCGCGCGACTTCTACTCGGAGCTCACCCATGCAGTGAAACGCTTCCTCGAGCGCGCGACGGGCGAGCCCGTTCTCGAATGGACGACGTTCGAAACCGTGAGGCGCCTGCGCGAGAAGGGCTTCGACTTTCCGCGCGAAGCGGCCTTCCCCGATCTCCTGGCCTCCGCGGACCGCGTCAAGTTCGGAAAGGGCGACGCGACGCGCGAGGACGCCCGGCACGCCCTCGCGCGGGCGCGCCTCGTCCTCGACGACGTCGAGGCGCGGCAGCGGGCGGCTTCATGACGGGATTCCGCGCCCTCGTCACGTCCCTCATCCCGCCGGGACTGTCGTTCCGCGACCCGCTCCTCCTGCTCCTCCTGCTCCTGATTCCGCTCGCGATCGCCATCCGCATCCTGAGCGAGAAGCGCGGCGACGGCGCGTTGGTCGTCCCGACGCTCGCCCACGTCGCCCGGGTGCCCTCCACGTGGCGCGTGCGGACCCGGCATCTGCCGTTCGCGCTCGCGCTGCTCGGCTACGCGGGCCTCGTCGTCTCGCTCGCGCGCCCGCGGCTCGGCCTCGAGCGGACCGAGTCGTGGACGGAGGGCGTGGACATCTTCATCGCTCTCGACGCCTCCGGGTCGATGGCCGCCGAGGACTTCCGGCCGAAGAACCGCTTTTTCGTCGCGAAGGCCTGCGCGCGCCAGTTCATCGAAGGGCGTTCGAGCGACCGGGTCGGCCTCCTCGTCTTCGCCGGACGCTCGCGCACCGTCAGCCCGCTCACGACCGACCGCGGAATGGTCCTCGACCGCATCGCGGGCCTGAAGCTGGGAGACCAGGGCGACGGCACGGCCATCGGCCTCGCTCTCGGGAACGCGCTCGCGCGCCTGAAGCCGTCCAGGGCGAAGTCGCGCGTCGTGGTCCTCGTGACCGACGGCGGCAACAACGCCGGAGAGATCGACCCGGACACTGCGGCCGGAGTGGCAAAGGCGCTGGGCGTGCGCGTCTATACCGTGGGCGTCGGAACCAACAACGGGCCCGTCGAGATCCCGATCCCCTTCCGCGACCCCGAGACGGGCCGAGTCACCGAGCGGCGGGTCCGGGCGAACGTGGACGTGGACGAGGCGCTGCTCCAGCGCATCGCGAACGTGACGGGCGGCCGCTTCTTCCGCGCGACGGACGCTCAGGGTCTCGCCGACACCTTCGCGACGATCGACAAGCTCGAGAAGAGCGAGATCAAGACGACGAAGTACACGCGCTTTCGCGAGGTCTTCCCGCTCGCCGCCCGGCCCGCGGCCGCGTGCCTCGCGCTCGCCGGGCTCGCTGCGCTTTTCGTCTTTCCGGTGACGCCCCGATGACCGCGCTCCGCACGCTCTTCGCCGAGCCGCGGCTGCTCGTTCCGGGCCTCCTTCTCGCGGTTCTGGCGACCTTCGCTCTCGTCCTCGCCGTCCGGCGGCGCGCGGCCCGGAGCGCCACGCTCATTTCCCCCGCCCTCGCGGCCAAGGCGGGCCTCGTGCGCGCGGGCCGCTTCCCCGCCGCCACCGGGTTGCTCGTCCTCCTCTCGATTCTCGGCCTCGGGGCGGCGCTCGCGCGTCCGCGCTGGGGCAGGACGACCGAGACGGCCGAGCGGCGCGGCACGGACGTCGTGCTCGTCGTCGACACGTCCGCCTCGATGCGGGCCGCCGACGTATCGCCCTCGCGCTTCGCCCTCGCCCGCCAGGCCGCTCAATCCCTCCTCTCGCGGCTCGGAAGCGATCGTGCGGCTCTCATCGCCTGCGAGGGAGAGGCTCAGGCCCTCGTTCCCCTCACGCTCGACGCCGCGGCGGTCGGCCTGTTCCTCGACGCGATGGAGCCCGGCATGGGGCCGAAGCCCGGGACGTCGATCGCCTCGGGACTCGCGGCCGCGGCCGATTTGTTCCCGGCCGGCTCGGCGGGCGGCAAGAACGTCGTCATCTTCTCGGACGGTGAGGACCTCGAGGGCGGCGTGAACGCCGCGATCGCGCGCGCGAAGGCCGAAGGCATCACGGCACACACCGTCTTCGTGGGCGCCGTGAACGGAAGCGGCGCTCCGGTTCCAGACCTCGACGCGGCCGGGCGCACGAGCGGTTTCAAGAGCGACGAGAAGGGTCAGCCCGTGCTCTCGAAAGCCGATCCCGATCTGCTGCGCCGGCTCGCCGCGGAGACCGGGGGATCCTTCACCGTCGTCTCCCCGGGCCGCACGGACCTCGAGGGCGTCGCCCGGCAGATTGATCTCGGCGCGCGCAGGCCGATGTCTGAAGTCCTCGTCACGTCTCTCGAAGAGCGCTTCCAGATTCCGCTCGGCGTCGCGGTCGCGGCGTTGGGACTTCTTTTGCTCGGAATCGGAAGAGGGAGAAGCGCTTCGAGTCGAGCTGGAGTCACGGCAACCGCAACGGCTTTGCTGTGCCTGCTGACGTCGCGCGACCTCGATGCCCAGCCCTTTCCAAGCAAAATCTTCTCTTCTCCCCGGTCCGAAGCAAAGAAAGGCCAGAAGGCTCTCGACGAAAAGAAACCTGCCGAGGCGCTTTCTCACTTTCAGCGTGAAATCGAACTGGCCCCGAAGGACCCGACCGGCGCGTACAACCTCGGCACGGCTCAGTCGAAGGCGGGCCGCGCGCCCGAGGCGCTCGCGTCACTCGAGAAGGCGCGGAAGGAAGGTCGTGGCGGCCTCGCGGCCGACGCGGCATTCAACGCCGGCCAGACGTTCTACCGCGAAAAGCAGTACGAGCCCGCCGCCGCGGCCTTCCGCGAGGCGCTGAAGCGCCGCCCGGGGGACGCGGACGCGGCCTGGAACTACGAGCTGTGCGTGCGCCGCGCCGAGGAAGAGAAGCAGAAGCAGAAAGACCAGCAGCAGAAGGACCAGAAGGACCAGAAGGACGACAAGAAGAGCGGGAAGGACAAACAGCCCGAGAACCCGAACGACAAGCAGCAAGCCGGAAACGACGAACAGAAGAAGAAGCAGCAGCAGGAGAAGGAGTTCGAGCAGAAGGCAAACATGACGCGGGACAAGGCCGAACAGCTCCTGGCGGCCATCGAGCGGTCGGATCTGGACGAGCAGAAGAAGAAAGTCGCCGAGCAGCACAGCAAGCGGCGCGTCGCGAGGGACTGGTGAAACGCGCCCCCCTCTTTGCCGCCCTCGTCTCCGCCGCGGCCACGGTCGCCACAGTGGCGGCGCCCCCCGCACGCGCCGCCGATGAAATCACCGTGCAGGTTCAGGTCGACAAGGTGAGGCCCGCGGCGGACGACGTCGTCAGGCTCACGTACACATTCTCCGGTTCCGGCCTCGGTGGCACGCTGCGCCTTCCCGGCTCCCTCCCCCTGAAGAACCTGGCCCTCGCGGGCGGTCCGTCGAAGTCGGACCAGATGTCTTATGTGAACGGGGTCTTCAGCCGTTCGCTCTCCCTGACTTACTTCCTCAGGCCGCAAGGCACCGGCCCGGCCGAGGTCGGCGAGGTCTCGTTCGGATTCGACGACAAGACGGTGAAGGCCGCGAGCTATCTCCTCGAAGTCGGGCCCGCCCGGGGGTACGCCGCTCAGCCCGCCGAGCCGGAGAACGACGACCCGCTCTTGTCCCTTCTCAGGCGGCGCGACAGCGCGGCTTCCCGCGCGGCCGCGCCCGGCGCCCCGCGGGCCCGGCCGCTGATCGAGTTCCGCGTGACACCCGACAAGACGACCGCGTACGTCGGCGAAGAGATCACGCTTCATTACGAGCTCCTCACGCAGGCCGACGTGCAGGGCCTCGAGTACCTCGACCCCCCGCGCTTCCCCGGCTGCTGGGCCGAGGACCTGGAGAAGCCGGAGAAGCCGGTGGGCCACCGCGACGTCGTGGACGGGCGCACGGTGATGCGGTTCACGCTCCTCAAGAAGCTCGTCTCGGGCCTCAACCCCGGAACCGTCAACATTCCAGAGGCGAAGATCCGCACGAGCGTCCGCGTGTCGCCGGACCCCTTGAACGACCCGTTCGGCTTCTTCCCGCGGCCAGAGGTCATGGACCTCGTCGCCAAGCCCCTCACGCTCAGGATCCTTCCGATCCCCGGCGATGCCGCGTTCCACGGACCGGTCGGCCATTTCGACCTGAGCGCGAAGCTGGATCGCACGCGCGTCGCTCCCGGCGAGGCCGTCACGCTGCGTCTCCGGCTCTCGGGTGCCGGCAATCTGCGCACGGCGACCGATTTACCAAAGGTCGATGTTGCGGGCGTGACTCTCTATCCGCCGAGCGTGAAGTCCGATGCCACGCGGGCCGGCCGCACCCAGGTGTCCACCGAGTGGAGCTACGTCCTCGTGCCGAAGGAAAACGGCACGGTGACGATTCCGCCGATCTCGCTCGCCGTCTTCGACCCCGCCGAGAAGCGGATCGTGACGAAGACGACCGCGCCGCTCACCTTCGTGACGGAAGGCGCCCCCCTCGGGGGCGGGGCCTCGCTCACGACCGCCGAGACCACACTGCCCTCACTGCCGGCCACGGCCACGTCCGGCGCACTGAAGACGACGGCGCCCGCGGGGGCGCCGGCCGTCGCGGACTTCTCGCACCGCACCGTGCCGGTCCCGCTCTGGGCCGTCGCGGCGATCCCCGGAGCGGCCCTCCTGGCGCTCGGCGCGACCTTTCTCGCGCGGCGGCGAAGGAAAAGCGGCGCCTCGCAGGAGGTCCTGCGGACCGAGCCGGGCGAAACGAAGGAACGCGCGGCGGCGCGGGTCGACCGCGCGCTCCGCGAGGCGCTCCTTCGCCGCTATCTCGTCCCGGACGGGGCGTCCGCGCAAGAGGTCCTCTCCGCTCTCGCCGAGCGCGGCCTTCCGGCTGCGCAACTCGACGACGTCCGGGCGCTCCTTTCGGACGTGGATTTCCTCCGTTACGCGCCCCAGCTCGGCGACTATGAAGCGAGAATCGACGGGATGCGCGCGCGCGCCCGGGATGTCCTGCAACGTCTCGGCTGAGTGTCTCCTTCGAGGACCGGGGACCCCGAAGCGTAAAATGACGCCACCATCGTGAGCACAAGAGCGGCCCGGGTCATCTCCCCCAAGCAACTCGCGCGTTTCATGGAGCGTCATCGCCTTCTCGACGAAACGAGCGGGACGCCACCCGACCGCTTCCTCATCACGCTCGTGAATCGCGCCCTGGAGTTCGTGCCGGCGCAGGCGGGCGCGCTCCTCCTCGACGACCCCGTCTCGAAGGAGGACGACCGCTCGCGCAACGAGCTCACGATCATCGTCGCGGCGGGAGACGTGAAGGACAACGCCGTCGGGCGCAAGGTGCGGCCCGTGGACGGCATCGCGGGATTCGTCTACGCCCGCGGCGAACGCACCTGCGTGAACGAGGTCGGTGGCGCGCACGCCTTCTCCCGCGAAATCGACGCACTCCTCGAGATGCCGATCACGAACGTCCTCGCGGTGCCCGTCGTGATCGAGAATCACGTCTGTGGCTCTCTCATCCTCCTGAATCGCCAGGGTGAGCCCGCCTTCACGCCGCGCGACGAGCGCCTCATGGAGCTGTTCGGGGACACGCTTTCCCTCGCGCTCCAGAACCTCCTCGACGAACGGCGCGCCCGCGAGGTCGCCCGGCGCGACTCGCTCACGTCCCTCTACAACGACCGCTACTTCCACCGGAAGCTCCAGCGCGAAATCGACCGGCTCGGCGAGACGAAAGACGGCGAGCTCGCTCTGCTCTTCCTCGACTGCGACCACCTCAAGAGGGTCAACGACCTTCATGGACACCTCGCGGGCAGCCAGGTGCTCCGCGAAGTCTCCTTCATCCTGCAGCGCACCCTTGCGGAGACCGTCTCTCTCGCCTGCCGCTATGGCGGCGACGAATTCACGGTGGTTCTCCTCGGCGCCGACCTCGCCGCGGCCATCGCGATCGCCGAGAAGATCCGGAAGGCGATCGACGACTGGACGTTCCTGCCGATGTCGATCGGCCCCGGCGAGCCCGCGCTGAACCTCAGGAACGTCGTGACGATGTCCGTGGGCGTCGCTTCGTACCGCGCGCACGTGAATACGTCCTTGCCCGCCGCCGAGCAGAAGAACCAGATCCTCAAGAAGGCGGATTCCGCCCTCTACGCCGCGAAGGCCAAGGGGAAGAACTGCGTCGTCGCCGCCGAGGCGTCCTCCACCTCCGCCGGCGGTAGCTCGGTCATCCTGAAGACCTGACGACGGCTTCAAGGCGTTTGCGGTCAACGTCTTACGACCTTCCGTCCGGACGGGTTAAGATGCTCGGATGGTTCTTTCCTCTCCTTCCGTGGTGTCCCTAGACAAGGCCAAGAACGTCCTCGAATCTCTCTCGAAGCACATCCTCGTCGATGGCTACCACATCGTCATGGACCTCCGGGAGTCGCGCGGGAATTTCATCCACGACTCGCTCCACGGAGTCGAGATACTGGACTTCTATTCGCACTTCGCTACCTGTCCGATCGGCTACGCGCACCCGAAGCTGACGACCCCGGAGTTTCTCGACGAGCTCGCGTGGACCGCCGTCACGAAACCGGCGAACAGCGACATCTACACTGAGCAGATGGCTTCCTTCGTCGAGACGTTCGCGCGCCTCGGCGTGCCGTCGACCCACTCCGCGCACATGTTCTTCGTCGAGGGCGGGGCTCTCGCGAACGAGAACGCGCTGAAGGCCGCCTTCGACTGGAAGGTGCGCCGGAACTTCAAGAAGGGCTACCGCCGCGAGGTCGGCTCGAAGATCCTGCACTTCGAGCAGGCGTTCCACGGCCGCAGCGGCTATACGCTCTCCCTCACGAACACGAGCGACCCCCGCAAGACGATGTACTTTCCGAAGTTCGACTGGCCGCGTGTCGTGAACCCGAAGCTCACGTTTCCGCTCACCGAAGAGAGCCTCGGGGCGACGATCGCCGTGGAACACCTCGCGATCGCGCAGATCGAGCGGGCCCTCGCCGAGAATCCCGACGACATCGCCGCGCTCATCCTCGAGCCGATCCAGGGAGAGGGCGGCGACAACCATTTCCGCGCCGAATTCCTCGCGCAGCTGCGCACACTCTGCGACGAGCACGAGATGCTGCTCATCGTCGACGAAGTGCAGACCGGCATGGGTCTCACCGGCACGATGTGGGCCTTCCAGGGTCTCGGCATCACTCCCGATCTCTTCACCTTCGGCAAGAAGACGCAGGTCTGCGGCTTCGCCTCGAACGACCGGATTCTCGGGGAGAAGGAGAACGTCTTCACGGTCTCCTCGCGCATCAATTCGACCTGGGGCGGGAACCTCGTCGACATGGTGCGCTGCCGCAGGATCCTCGAGGTCATGGCGGAGGATAAGCTCGTCGAGAACGCGAAGACGACGGGTGAGTTCCTCCTCGGAAAATTGGTCGAGGTGGCCTCCGAGTTCCCCGGCAAGATGACGAACGTGCGGGGGCGGGGCCTCTTCATCGCGTTCGACCTCCCGGACACGGCGACGAGGGGGCAGGTCATGTCCTGCTGGCTGAAGAAGCACGACGTGATGTCCCTCGCCTCGGGCGAGCGCGCGATCCGGCTGCGTCCCCCCCTGACCCTCACGCGGGACGAGGCGGCCCTCGGAGTCCAGCGGCTGCGCGCCGCGCTGACGGAAGTCCTCGGCTGAGCGAAGGCCGTGGCGTTCGCCCTCTTTTCCTTCTAGGAAATCTCCTTCTTCTTCTCTTTCTCTTTTCCTTTCTCGTCTTCATCCCCCTCCCCTCGATCCTTCTCCTGCGCTGGCGCGATCCCGCGACGACCGCGTTCATCCGCGCGCGACAGGAGCGCCTCCGCGGGCAGAGCAGGAGCGACGCGATCGACCGCCGCCCGGTGCCGCTCCCCCAAGTGGCGCCCGCCCTCGTCCGCGCCGTCCTCTCCGCCGAGGACGCGCGCTTCTTCGAGCACCGTGGCATCGACTGGGACGCGGTCGGGACCGCCCGCGAATGGAACCGGGCCCACGCCGGGAACCGCAGGAGACGCCTCCGGGGCGCCTCGACGCTCACGCAGCAGCTCGCGAAGAACCTGTGGCTCTCCGGCGAACGCACGTGGTGGCGGAAGGGACGCGAGGCCGCGATCGCCGTCGTCCTCGATCGAGTCGTCCCGAAGAAGCGGATCCTCGAGGTCTATCTTTCAGCGATCGAGTTCGGCGAGACGACCTACGGGTGCGAGGCCGCGTCGCGCGCGCTCTTCGGCATCAGCGCGAGCCGCCTTTCCACGGCGCAGGCGGCGCGCCTCGCGGCCCTGATTCCAGGTCCCGCGTGGTACCGCGCGCATCCGGCCGCGTGGGAACGCCGCGCGGCGTTCATCGAGCGGCGTCTCGAAGGCCAACCGCTGCCCGGAGGGCTCATGGCGCCTGCGCGCTAGAATCGCGGCGATGAAAATGCGTCGCCCAGCTCTCGTCCGAGAAGCCATCGCCCTCGCCCTGGCATCGCTCGCCCTCGGGGCCTGCCGCCCGAAGCCCGCCGAAATCCGCGTCACACCCGCGAAGGTGACGCTCTACGGTCCGGGACGCACGCAGTCTCTCAAGTACGACGTCTTCGACAAGAAGGCCAATCCGATGCCGGGCCTGACGGCGACGTGGATGTCCGACAAGCCGAAGGTCGCGTCCGTCGACGGGAACGGGCTCGTTCGTTCGCTCGCGCCCGGCCGCACGATCGTGACCGCGAATTTTCAGAACTTCTCCTCCAGCGCGTCCGTGGAGGTCATCGACGTCGCGTCGCTCACGGTCTCGCCGAACCGGATGACGCTCGTCGGAGCGCCGGGTACGAAGATGGCGCTCGTCGCCGAGGTCCGGGACGCCCGGGGGAATCTCTCTCCCCTGAAGCTGAAATGGATCTCGGGGGATCCGAAGGTGGCCACGGTCGACGCGGACGGCGTCGTGACCGCGGGCGCGGAAGGCCGCACCACCATCATCGCGAGCCTCGGCAACGACGTCAGTTCGGCGTGCGACGTAAAGGTTCTGCACCGCGAGATCGACGCCTTCGAGCTGACTCCCGTCACCCTGATTCTGAAAGTGGGCGAGACCCAGAAAATGACGGCGACGATCAAGGACTTCACCGGTCTCGTCATCGAGGACGCGGCGCTCGCCTGGACGACTTCCGACCCGAAGACGGCCACGGTCACGAACGGCGCCGTCACCGGCGTCGCGCGCGGCACCGCGCGAATTTCCGTCGCGACGTCCACGAAGACGCTCGGCGCCGACGTTCTCGTGAACTGAGGCGCGCCTGCGCATCACGCATCTCGCCGCGGAGTGCGTCCCGTTCGCCAAGACGGGAGGACTCGGAGACGTCGTCGGCGCCCTCCCCAAGGCGCTCGCCGCCCGAGGCCACGACGTGGACGTGTTCATGCCCTTCCACCTCGAGGCGGCACGCTGGTACCGGCGGCGCAACCTGTGGCCCGAGACTGCAATGCCGCCCTTCGAGGTCTCGATCCTCGGTCGCCTGCATACGGTGGGCCTGCTCTGGGATCTCCTGCCCGGGAGCATCGTGCCGATCTACTTCGTCGCGCACGACCCGCTGTTCCACCGGAATCAGATCTACGCGCCGAACGAAAACGGCCAGGACGACGGCCTCTGGCGCTTCGCTCTCTTCGTGCGCGCGGCGATTCACGCGCTGAAACGGCTCGACCGGCGGCCCCGCGTCCTTCACGCGCACGACTGGCATCCCGCGCTCGCGCCGATGCTCGGCGCCTGGAACAACTGGCGCGACCCCTGGTTCGACGACATCGCGTCCGTACTCACGATCCACAATCTCGGCTATCAGGGCGTCTACGGCCGCGAGGAATTCCCGAGCCTCGGCCTCCCCGACGACGTGTGGACGGGCGGCGCGATCGAGCACGACGGCAACGTGAACCTCCTCAAGGGTGCAATCGTCGCCGCGGACATGATCACCGCCGTCTCGCCGACGTACGCGAACGAGATCCGTACACCCGAAGGTGGCGTGGGCCTCGATGGCGATCTGCGGGCGCGCGGGGAAAGGGTCGTGGGCGTCCTGAACGGAGTCGACACGACGGTCTGGAATCCGACGCACGACCCGCACCTCCCGGCACGTTTCGGCGCGGAGGACCTCCGCGGGAAGGTGAAGTGCCGCGCGGAACTCTGCCGTCTCGCGGGCTTCGAGCCCGGAGACCCCGGAATGATCCTCGGCGCGATCGGCCGCCTCACCGACCAGAAGGGCTTCGATCTCCTCTTCGAGGCCGCGCCCGAGCTCATCCGTCGCGGCGTCCGCATCGCGATGCTGGGCTCCGGCGAGCCGGCGCTCGAAGGCGCGATGCGCCTCCTCGAGGCGCATGCGCCCGGCCGTTTCCGGGCCTTCGTCGGCTACGACGAGCCCACCGCGCACCGGATCGAGGCCGGCGCGGACGCGTTCGTCATGCCCTCGCGCTTCGAACCGTGCGGCCTCAATCAGATGTACTCGCTGGCGTACGGCACGCCGCCGATCGTGCGGAAGACCGGAGGCCTCGCGGACTCGGTCGAAGGGTTCGACGGCCGCAACCTCGACGTGGCGACCGGCTTCACGTTCGACGAAGCCTCACCTCACGCGCTCGCGTCCGCGGTCCTCTCGGCCGAACGCGTCTTCTTTCACCGCGAGATCTGGCGCCGCATCGTCCGGAACGGCATGGCCCGGGACTTCTCGTGGGACCGCTCGGCCGAGAAGTACGAGGCCGTCTACCGGCGCGCGCGCGAGGTCCGCGGCCTGCCCTGGTAGGTGCTAGCGAGCGCCGAGCGCCACGATAACGGCGGCCTTCAACTTCCCGGCTTCCGGCAGGTCGGCGGAGAGAGGCCCCTTCTTCCGGACGGGCGCCGACGGGAGCGGCGGTCGTTTCTCGACGGCGCGGAGCCTGAAGATCCCCATCTCCTCCGGCGCGAGCCCATCGTCCTCGAGCCCCTGCTCGACGTAGTCGGCAACAGCCGACAGAAGAGAGTAGTCGGTCTCCTCGGCAAGGCGGGAGAGGTTGCAGCGCACGGTCTTCCGCGCGACGTCCCGATCGAAGTATCGGAATGTCGAAACCGGCGACGACGCGGCGACACGTCCTCCCGGGCCGCTGCCCTCGAATCGCATCGGCGCCCCGTCGCCCAGACGAATCTCGTCGACCGTGATCTCCTTGCCCTCGGCGCCAGGGCGGGCTTCGTGCCGGAGGATGAGGTCGCTGCGCACGAGCCCGCGCACGAGCCGGACGTGGACGCGCGCCTCGCCGGTCTTCACGGAGGCGCTCGCGATGTCGCAGACGCGATTGCCGCGGCCGTCGACGACGCGCTCGAGTGCTATCTTCGGAGGTTCCTCCGCATTTGTGCTTCGCGTTGCATTCAGAAGAAAAAAAGAGAAGAAAAAGAGATTTCTTAGAAGGGAAGAGGAGCGGAGTCCGCCTTCTCTCTGCGGCCGGTTCACTTGATTCCTCGTTCCGGCGGCAGCGGGGGAAAGGGCGGGAGGTCCTGAGGGAGACGCGCGAGGGCGCGCCACGACGAAAGGTCCGTGGGAGCGGCCGTGTCCGGCGCGAAGACGACGGTCCTCCTGTCGGGCGGCGGCACCTGGTCGCGGAGCGCGACGTTGACCGCGAGCAGCGGATCCCGGAGGTGGAAGATCGGGAGCTCCGTCGAAAGAGAGCGGTTGCTTTCGACGGACATCCTCAGAAGCGTCGCGAGATCGCGGCGCTCGTCCTCATCGAACGTCCCGGCCGCGATCTCGGCGAGCGAGGCCCGCACGGTCCGGCTTCCGAGGTCGTCGACGAAGAACTCGAGGGTCCCACCCGGCGCACGGACGCGCTCGCGCATCCCGTCGCAGGGTCCGGCGTCGGCCGCGTCCGCGGAAGGCGGGTCGGCCCCCGACATCCACGCCTCGAAAGCGGTCCGCGCGGATGCGACCCGCTGCCAGGGCCGTTCTTCCTCGAGATGGCTCTCGTCCACGAAGCCGAACGACGACTCGAGGACGTATCGCGCCCCGGAGGGCATCGCGACGAGGAGGATGTTGCGGTAGGGCCACCAGCGCCGCTCGCTCTCGGCAAACCCTGCGTAGCGGAGAACAACCCAGCGCGCCCGGAAGAGCGGCGGCGAGTCCGACTGCGCCGACACCTCGCGGGCGACGAAGCGCGCATCGCCCTGCAGAAACGCTCGGCCCCGGAACGCGTCGAACCAATCCGGGTCCTCCGCCCGGAGCACGGCCGAGGCCATGCAAAGCGCGAGGACTGCCGCCCGCGCCTTCATAGATCCTTCTCTTCGACTCCCGTGTCCCGCATGACGTCGAGGAGCGCCGCGTGAACGCCGGGCGTCGCCGCCAGGACGTTGCCGCGCGTGCGCCAGGTCGCCCCCCCGTCGAAGTCCGTGACGAGGCCGCCGGCTTCCGTGACGAGGAGCGCGCCCGCGGCCGTATCCCACGGGGAGAGGCCGAACTCGAAGAAGCCGTCGAAGATGCCGCCAGCCACGTACGCGAGATCCAGCGCGGCGCTGCCCGCGCGCCGGATCGAGCGCGACTTCATGAAGAGAGCGCGGAAAATCGAGAGATAGCGGTCGATCTTGTGCTGCTGCCGGAACGGGAAACCGGTCGCGAGGGCGGCACCGTCGAGCCCGGGGCGCGGCGGCACGCGCAGCCGCTGGCCGTTCCGGAACGCTCCGGCGCCCCGTTCGGCGGTGAAGAGATCCTTCTTGACGGGATCCCACACGACACCCGCCTCGAACGTGCCGAGGAGGCCGCCGCGCGTGCGCGCGATCGAGACGGCCCAGTGCGGGAAGCCGCGCACGAAGTTCGCCGTGCCGTCGAGCGGGTCCACGATCCACGAGGGCGCAGCCTCGTCCGCGCCCGACAGCCCCGTCTCCTCGCCGAGGAAACGGTCCGACGGGAACGCGCCGAGGACGACACGGCGGATGACGGCCTCGCTCTCGCGATCCGCGATCGAGACGACGTCGTTGAGGGCCTTCTCCTCCACGAGAGCCGGGTCCAGCCGGCCGAAGTGCCCGACGAGGACCTCTCCAGCCTCGCGCGCCGCGGCGACGGCGACATCGAGCGCGCAAGGGCCGCTCAATGGAACACGGGCGGCTCGTCCTCTTCCGCCATCTTCTCTGATGCGGCCTGGGCCTGCGTGGATTCCGGGAACCTTTCGACGATCTCCGCCCACACCTCGCGGGCGAGCCCGCGGACCCCCAGCTCTTCCGCGAGCTCGGCGCGGGAAAGGAGATTCTCCGGCTCATCCGGGCGCAGCGCGGAAAGAAACGTCACCGCGCGGAACCGGCCCGCCTCGTCCCCGGTCCGCCCGCGGCAGCCCGAGAGGTTTCTGAGGACGCGCTCGAGAAGCGCCGGAGTCTCCATCTGCCGGAGGTAGTCCGCGCGCCAGGGGACGCGCCCGCCCGCGAGAGCCTTCACCTTCCGCCGGCAGTCGTCGACCGTGAGCGGCACGCCTCCCGCGAAGGGATCCGCGAGCGTCCCGGGCGGCGGCCCGACGCGCACGATGAAGTGACCGGGGAGGCCGATGCCCGCGACCGGGATCCCCGCGCGCCGGCCCACCTCCATCCAGAGGACCGAGAGGAGGATCGGCATCCCCTTGTGCCGCTCGAGCAGCGGACCGAGGAGGACGTTGCGTGGGTCGTAGTAGTCGTCCTCGTCGCCGGCGAAACCCAGCTCTTCGGCGAGGACGCGCGCGAGGAGCCGCGCCTTCTGAAACGAGGACCGCGTCCCGGCCGCGCGCTCCCGCACGACGGCCGCGGCCTCGTCGAGAACGCCCTCGGCCAGCCGCCGCGCGACCGGCGGCGTGCCCTCGATCGCGAACAACGCGCCGACGAGATCGTCCCGGCGAACGGCATCGAGGAACTCCGTGAGATCCCGTTCGTCCTCGCGTGACCAGAGTTCTCTCATCGTGCCTCTAGAATCGCATTCTAATGAACGGGGGGAGGCCGCGTGTCGTTCTCGGCGGCGGGGGCGACCGGCGCCTCAAGGCGCTCGTCCTCATGGCGGGTTCGCTGTCGGACCAGGCGCATTGGAGGGAAATCGCACGATCGGGAGATAATGTGCGCGCGGCTTTCCCATGACAGCAGTTTCCGGCGCCCGGCTCGGGCCGTACGAGATCCTCGCTCCGCTTGGAACGGGGGGAATGGGAGAGGTCTATCGCGCGAATGACACGCGGCTCGGCCGCGAGGTTGCGATCAAGCTTCTCCCGGAGGCCTTCGCGAGCGACCCGGACCGCGTGGCGCGCTTTCGGCGCGAGGCACACCTCCTGGCCACGTTCAACCATCCCAACATCGCCGCCATCTACGAGTTCGACGAGGCGAAGGGCACGCTTTTTCTCGTCATGGAGCTCGTCCCCGGCCAGACGCTCAAGCAGATGCTTCTCGAGCGTCCGTTGTCCGTGGAGGAGACGCTCCCCGTCGCGCGCCAGATCGCCGAGGCGCTCGAGGCCGCGCACGCCAAGGGGGTCCTGCACCGCGACCTCAAGCCCGCGAACGTGAAGGTCACGCCCGAGAAAAAGGTGAAGCTCCTGGATTTCGGGCTCGCGAAGGCCTTCTATTCCGCGAGCCCCTCTCCCGACATCTCTCAGTCCCCCACCGTGCCCGCCGACCAGACACATCAGGGGACGTTCATCGGCACGGCGGCCTACATGAGCCCCGAGCAGGCGCGCGGAAAAACGCTCGACGCGCGGAGCGACATCTGGTCATTCGGCTGCGTCCTGTACGAGATTCTCTGCGGGAGGAAAGCCTTCGACGGGGAGACGCTCTCCGACATCCTCGTCGCGATTCTGGAGCGTCAGCCGGACTGGGACGCTCTCCCGCCCGACACACCGCCCGCCATCGTCGAGCTGCTCAAGGTGACCCTGAAGAAGAACGTGAACGAGCGGCTGGAGAAGATCTCGGAGGCGCGGAGCGTCATCGACGGCGTCCTCGGCGGCGGACGACCGGTCGTGTCCCGCCTCCGCACCGCGCCGCATTCGCTGTCGGAGGCGATCGCGGCCCGACCCGCGCGCACGCTGACGGTCGCGGCGCTCGTCCTGCTGGCGGCCGCGCTGGCGTGGGTAGGCCTCAAGTCGCGCGACGGGCGCGGCTCGCTCCCGAAGGAGAAGTACCTCGTGGTCCTGCCTTTCAAGGACCTCACCGGTCAGGCCGAGGGCCAGCTCATGGGGGCCGGCATGGCTGAACACCTTTCCGCCGCGCTCGCGCGCGCTCCGGGCGTGCTCGTCATGCCCGCCGCCGCCGGATCAGCGCCGGCGAGCGAGGGCGACCTGCAGCGGCTCGCGCAGGAGCGCGGCGCGAACCTTTTCATCCGTGCCTCCGTCCAGCGGGAAGGTCAGCGAATGCGCGTCGCATATTCGCTCCTCTCGAGCACGAATCCGGCGCAGCTCGACGGAGCCGTCGTCGAGGGATCGGCGTCCGACGTGTTTGGGCTCGAGGACCGCCTCGCGGAGAAGGTGCTCGCCTCACTCCGCGTCCGCGCGACAGAGGCGTCCCCTCCGACAAGCCACTCCGGCCTCGAACAGCCCGAGCACCAGATCCAGTACCTGCAGGCGCTCGGTGCGCTTCAGCGGTATGACGACCCGACGTCCCTGGCGAGCGCCATCGACCTCCTCTCGAAGATCCCCGGCGGGGCCAACTCCGCGCTTGTTCAGGCCGCGCTGGGGCGCGCGCTCCTCGCGTCCTACGGCCGCACGAAGGACAGCGCGGTGGCCGAGCGGGCGCGGCAGGCCATCGAGCGCGCCGCGGCCCTCGACCCGTCGAGCCCGGACGTGCGAGTCACGCGCGGCAAGCTTCTCACCGTCACCGGACTTCCGCAGGAGGCCGTCGGGGAGATTCGCAGGGCGCTCGAGGCGCAGCCGGATTCCGCCGAGGCTGTCACATCGCTTGGCGATGCACTCCAGAAATCCGGGGACCTGGCGGAAGCGGAACACACCTACCTTCACGGCGCCACGCTCCGGCCCACGTTCTGGGGGAGCTTCAACAGTCTCGGCGCCTTCTACGTCGCCACGACGAAGTACGACAAGGCGATCGAGGCTTTCCAGAAGGCAATCGTTCTGAATCCGGAAGGCGCCGGGCTCTATTCGAACCTCGGCGCTTGTTACATGCGGCTCGATCGCTTCGAGGAAGCGCGCACGGCCTTCGTGAAATCCATCGACATCAAGCCGTCAACCTGGGCGTTCTCAAACATGGGGACCTCCCTTTATCTGCTCGGGCGTTTCGACGAGGCTGCGGCGAGCTTCGAGAAGGCGATCGCGCTCGCGCCGAAGAACTTCCGTTACCGCGCGTATCTCGGAGACGCGCTCACGTGGGCGCCAGGTCAGGCGAAACGCGCGGCGGAGACCTACCGCGCCGCCGTGCCTCTCGGCGAGGACGAGCTCCACATCAGCCCGCGCGACGCGCCGACGCTGGCCACGCTCGCCCGCTGCCGGGCGCGCCTCGGCGAGAAGGCTCACGCGTGGGAGGACGTCCAGCAGGCGCTTGCGCTCGCCCCGGACAACGCCGACGTGCTCAAGCGCGCCGCAATCGTTGCCACGGTCCTCGGCAGGCGTGAGGAAGCGTTCCTGTTCCTCGAACGCGCGATCTCCAGCGGCTACGGCACCGCCGAGATCGAGCGCGATCCGGACCTCGCTTCCCTCCGCGGCGACCCGCGGTTCAAGGACATTCTCGCGAAGTCACCCACGGCCCGGAAAACCGGAACATAACAAGGAGGTTCTCGACATGCGTCTCACCACGAACCGTCCCCGCATCGGAGCCCTGCTCTTTCTGCCGTTCGCCTTGGCGCTAGGATGCAATCGTCCGCCCGCACCGCCGCCCCCCGCCGCGCTGAACTACAAGGACGTCATCGTCACGCTGGAATTGCAACCAGACGGAAAGCTAATGCCGATACCAGACTTCAAGAAATTGAAGCTTTCCAAAAATGCAGACGATCGCGCCCACTGGAAATACTGCGGGGATGGCAAGCTCGAAATCAAAATGAAACAAGATGGTTACATGCCCTTCGAGGGCCCTTTTCATGAGTCGGAAACCGGGAATTGCAAGCATGTCCATTCCACGAAAATAAGCCCGGCGGCAGTCTTCAACACACCGTACCCGTACACGATCACCGTGACTGCGCCTAATACGAAGCCGAACGATCCCGACATCGAGATCATGCAGTGAGGCCGGGCCGGCATCAGGCCAGCTCCCTGCCCGCGTCCTAGTGCCGCTTCACGATCGAGTCGAGGATCATGAGAAAGGCGTTCTGCTGGTTGGGCTCGGTCTTGTTGAGGACCGCGAGGCAGGAGCCGTCCGGGAACAGCTGGTGCAGCTCCTCGGCGGGCCGGCTCGAGAGGATGACGATCCGCCGGTTCGTCACGCCGAGCTCCTTCGCGAACTCGAACAGCTTTCGGCCGCCGAAGAGCGGCAGCTCGAGATCGAGTAGGAGCAGGCTCACGTCCGGGCCCAGCGCTTCGAGCGCCTCGCGCGGGTCGCGGTAGAACTCGAAGGAGACGGCCGGCCCATAGCGGCACGCGAGTACGGCGCGCCAGGACTCCGCGTAGAGCGGAGACTCGTCCACGAAGACGACGCGTTTCGGCCGTCCCGCGACCACCGGCATTTCCGTGGAGACCGGCCGGAGGTAGCTCCCCCTCAACGGGCGCCACCGGCCGGGCCCGCGCCACGAGCGAACACCTCACGCCCGCCCACGAAGGTCCTCTCCACGCGCCCGCGCAGCGTGCGCGCGGTCCACGGGGAGTTCTTCGAACGGCTCACGAAGCCGTCTGGTGTGACGTGTGTCGATTTCGTCGTTGAGAACAACACGACGTCGGCGGGCGCCCCCTCGGCGAGGGTGCCGCCCGGAAGAGAGAAGACACGCGCGGGCGCCGTCGACAGCACCTCGACGAGACGCTGGAGCGTGATCGCGCGCGGGACGAGGAGCGCGTCCACGAGAACCGGCAAGGCCGTTTCGAGCCCCGTCACCCCGAACGGTGCATCCTCGAACGCGAGAGCCTTTTCGTCCTCGTGGTGCGGCGCGTGATCGGTGGCGACGGCGTCGATCGTCCCTTCGACAAGCGCGGCCACGAGGGCCGCTCGATCGGCTTCCGAACGGAGCGGTGGGTTCATTTTGAAGCGCGTGTCGTAGCCGGAGCGCGCGACTTCTTCGTCGGTCAGCGTCAGGTGATGCGGCGTCACCTCGCACGTGACCGCGATTCCGGCCCGGCGCGCGACGCGAATCATTTCGAGGCTCTCGCGGGTGGAGACGTGCGCGACGTGGAGGCGCGCCTTCGTGAGCGCCGCGAGCTGCACGTCGCGCGCGACCATCGCGGACTCGCCCACGTTCGGCCAGCCCGACAGGCCGAGGCGCGTGGAGGTCCACCCCTCGTTCATGACGCCGCCGCCCACGAGGGAAGGGTCCTCTTCGTGCACGACCACGGGCAGACCGAACATCGTCGCGTACTCGAGAGCACGCCGCATGAGCATGCCGTTCGCGACCGGTTTTCCGTCGTCCGAGACCGCCACGATGCCTTCGGCCTTCATGAGGCCGATCTCGGCCAGTTCCAAGCCCTCGAGCCCCTTCGAGACGGCGCCGATCGGGTAAACGCGCACGAGGGCCGTTTCCCGGATGCGGCGCACGAGGAAGGCCACCGCCGGTGCATCGTCGAGGACGGGCATCGTGTTCGCCATCGCGCAGACGGAGGTGAAGCCTCCCGCCGCGGCGGCGCGCGTGCCGGTCTCGACCGTTTCCTTGTGCTCGAACCCCGGCTCGCGGAGGTGCGCATGGAGATCCACGAAGCCCGGCGCGACGACGAGGCCCGCGGCATCCACGACGTCGACCCCCTTGGCCGCGATTTTCTCGTCCACCTTCGCTATGACGCCATCGCGCAGGAGAACGTCGAGCGTCTGGTCGAGGTTGCGGGACGGATCGACGACGCGCCCGCCCCTGAGAAGGACGGCTTCACTCATCGCCGCTCGCTCCGATCAGGAGATACAGCACCGCCATCCGTATGGCGACGCCATTTTCCACCTGGTCGAGGATCACCGAGTCCGGCCCGTCCGCCACGGCGGAGTCGATTTCGACGCCGCGGTTCATGGGGCCCGGGTGCATCACGATCGCGTCCTTCCTGGCGAGGCGCCGGCGCGCGGGCGTCAGGCCGAAGACCTCGAAGTACTCGCGGTCCGACGGGAATCCGAGCCCGCCGCCGCGCTCTTTCTGAACGCGCAGCATCATGATGACATCCGCCCCGTCGACGGCCTCCTCGATGCGCGTCACGATGCGCGCGCCGGTCCTTTCGATCTCGGCGGGCAGGAGCGTCGCCGGCCCCGCGAGCGTGACGCCCGCCCCCATCTTCGTCAGGAGCGAAACGTTCGACCGCGCGACCCGGCTGTGCGAGACGTCGCCGCAGATGGCGACCCTCAGACCCGCGAGCGTGCCTTTCGCCCGCCGGATCGTGAAGGCATCGAGCAGTGCCTGCGTGGGATGCGCGTGCGTGCCGTCTCCGGCATTCACGACCGCGCACGGCAGGCTGCGCGCGAGGAGGTGCGGCGCACCAGAGCGCGGGTGGCGGATCACGATAGCATCCGGCGCCATCGCCATGAGGTTGCGCCCCGTGTCGAGGAGGGTCTCGCCTTTCGCAACCGATGTGCCCGTCGCGGAGAGGGCGATCGAATCCGCCGACAGCCGGCGTTCGGCGATCTCGAACGAGAAGCGGGTCCGGGTGGAGTTCTCGAAGAACAGATTCGCGACGAGCTTGCCGCGAAGCGTCGGGACCTTCTTGATCGCGCGCTGGTTGATCTCCCGCATCGACTCGGCGGTGTCGAGGACGAGGCGGATGTCGTCCTCGGTGATCCCCTCGATATCGAGGAGATCCTTCTTCGAAAGCGCACGGCGGGGAGCGGCGGAGTCGGGGGAATCGGGACGCTTCGTCACGCCGCCTGTGCTCCCTACTTCTTCCGCGATCGGCGGCGCGGCGCCGGGACCTTCTCACGCGCGGGCTTTGGCGCGACCTTCGGCGCCGCCTTGGCGGCCTCGCGGTCGAGCAGCCACACGTCGTCCTCGCGATCGGTCTCCCGGAAGGTCACGGAGACGATCTCGGTCGTGGACGTGGCGATCTTCTTGCCGATGTACTCGGCCTCGATCGGCAGCTCGCGGCGGCCACGGTCGACGAGCACGGCGAGGAGGATCTTCCTTGGGCGGCCGAAATCGAGGATCGCGTCCATCGCGGCGCGGACCGTGCGCCCCGTGAAGAGCACGTCGTCGCAGAGAATCACGTTGCGGCCCTCGACCGGGAACGGGATCTCCGTCTTCTTGAGGACCGGCGAGGACGCGACTGTCGTGAGGTCGTCGCGGTAGAGCGTGATGTCGAGGAGCCCAACGGGCACCTGGACGCCCTCCGTCCGCGCGATCTCGGCCGCGAGGCGCTGCGCGAGCGGGACGCCACGCGTGCGGATCCCGATGAGGGCGAAGCCGTCGGTGCCGCCCTCGGCCTCGACGACTTCACGGGCCATGCGCGAGATCGCGCGAGTCATGCCGGCCGCGTCGAGCAGCCGGACTTTCCGGAAAGTTCCAGGAGCCTCTCCCATGGGCGCGCGGACACTACACGCGTGGCCGATAAGGAGTCAATGGCGGGAACTTTCGTCGAAGGGCCACGCAGGCGGGGGAAGCGCGAGTTCCCGCTCGCGCCGCGCCAGGAGGCGCGGCTGCGGGACGCCGGTCCGGGCGATCTCCTCTTCAAGCGTGCCTCGCTGGTCGAAGTAGACATCGGCGATATATGCGCGCTGGAGGAGAAGAGAAGGAGAAAGAAAAGCAATCTGCTTGGAAAGTAGGAATCCGAGGAGTGCGTAGGCCATCACGCCGCAGAAAAAGGCGAGCCCCGTCCGCCGCTTCCCATCCCTCTTCCCTTCTAAGAAGAAATACACCGCGAGACACACGATCGCCGGCAACACGAAGCGCGCGACCGAGGGCGCAACGAGCTGAAGCGTATTCGGCGACGTCAACCCCCTTTCGAAGAAAAAACCCGCAAAGGTCGCCCAGGGAAACGCGAAGCCCGGAGGAACGAATGGGAACGCGAGCGTCGTCGCGCAAACGGCGACCATCGACGCCCCGACGAACAGCGCCTCGAGCCGGCCTCCCCAAAGGCCCGGGTCCCGAAACGCGAAGGGAAAGACCAGGAAGGGCAGCGCGGCGACGAGATAGCGCGGCCCCACCGTGAAGCCGCCGTGCCAGTTCGGATAACCCGCGTACAGAAGCAGCAGCGACAGCGGCGCCAGTGCGAGCGCGAGGCGGGCCTGCCGCGGCAGCGATGCGCGCGACGCGCGAAACGCGGCGGGCCACAGGAGGAGGAACGGCGAGAAGACGAAGAGGCCCTTCGACGGGTCCGCGAGGAGGCGCAGGAACACCTCCGGAGACGGGACACCAATGCCGAAGACGCCCGCATAGGCGAGCGACCGGAATCCCGCCGCGAGCTCGTGCGCGGAAGACAACTCGAACGCGCCGCCGAAGCAAATGGAGTCGTATACGAAGAGCGCGACCGCGAACGGTGCGCCGCCTGCCACCACGGCCAGCGCGCGCCGCGGCGCGGGAATCGCCGCACAGAGAAAGAGGACGGTTGCGGGCACTGCCGCCGGGTATTCCGAAAAGACCGCGAGGCCGAGAAGCGCGCCGGCGGCGACGTCGCGTCGAAACGCCCGGGACGAGTCCCGCGGGAGAAAAAGTGCCGCCCACGCCCCGAAGAGGCACGCCGCCACGAGCGCGTGGGAAAACAGGAGCAGGCCGTACGCGAAGAGGGGCGTTGCGAACAGCAGCGCGAACATCGAGAACCGGGCGCGCGCCGGCGGCGCGCCGAAGAGCACGGCCGACCGGAAAAGAAGCAGCGCGAGGAGAGCCGCGGGCAGCGTCGCACCGAAGAGCCGCATCGCCCACAAAACGGGACGCATCGAGGCCGCGGACGGTGGCCCCGCGAACGGCCGAGCGAGGAGGTAGCCAGGCAGGGACACGAGCGCCGCACCGGGCGCTTTGTTCGAATAAACCCGGCCGTCCTTCCCGGCGACGTCCTCGAAAGAGGGTCCGAGGAGCGGCAGGACGCGCGAAATCTCGGGTGTGCCGTTTTCGACGAGCGATGCGGCGAACGCCCAGCGCGTGAATTCGTTGGGCGAGAGGAAATGCGGAAAGACCGGCACCGAAAGAAGCGCCAGGAGGACGTAGAGCCCCAGGACCGTCCTCTCCCGCGCGCGCATGCACCGGAAGTCTAGCTGAGCCTCTGCGGGCAGAATGCGGCCGATGAACGTCTCCGACTTCGCCTTCGACCTTCCCCACGGGTCCATCGCCCAGCGGCCGGCCCCGCGCGGCACGGCCCGCCTCATGACGCTGGATCGCGCGACGGGTGCGGTCGGCCACGGCTTTGTCGCCGACCTTTCCACCCTTCTTCGTCCCGGGGACATTCTCGTCGTGAACGACACGAAAGTCATCCCGGCGCGGATCTTCGGGACCGATGAGCGCGGAAGGCGGACGGAATTCCTGCTCGTCGAAAAGGTGCGGGGAGAGGAATCGGATTCTTCGAATGGCCCCGAGCTTTGGCGCTGCCTCGCAAAGCCGGGAAGACGGGTGAAGGCCGGAAGAAGATTCTTCTTCGAAGGTGGATGGACGGCGAAGCCGGACGCATATTCGCCTTCTAAGAAATACAATGATTCGCCGAGCGCGGAGGCTGGCCTCTATGTTCTGCGGTTCGAAAAACACGGGAGCAAAGAAGATCTCCTTGACGCCCTCTCCTCCCTCGGCTCCGCCCCCCTCCCTCCCTACATTCACCGCCCAGGCGGCGTGGCGGACGAGCAGGATCGCGCGGACTACCAGACCGTTTTCGCGCGCGAGCCCGGCGCGATCGCGGCGCCGACGGCGGGCCTCCACTTCACCGGGGAAATGCTCGCCGCCCTGGCCGCGCGCGGGGTCGAGATCGCGCGGGTGACGTTGCACGTCGGGCTCGGGACCTTCAGGCCCGTGAAAGTCGATCGCGTCGAAGAGCACCGGATGGATCTCGAGCGGGCGGAGATCCCCGCGGAGACCGCCGAACGCGTGAACCGGGCGAAACGCGAAGGGCGTCGCGTCGTCGCGGTCGGCACGACGTCCGTGCGCACGCTCGAAGCGTCGGCCCGCGCGCACGGCGGCGCGGTCGCCGCCGGTGCCTTCGAAACGGATCTCTTCCTCGTGCCGGGAGCCGCATTCCACGTCGTGAACGGGCTCCTCACGAACTTCCACCTTCCGCGTTCGACGCTCCTCATGCTCGTCTCGGCGTTCGCGGGCCGCGAGAACGTCCTTGCCGCATACCGCGAGGCCGTTGCCGCCGGGTACCGGTTCTTCAGCTATGGCGATGCGATGTTCATTTCGTGATGGCGTGAAGCCGCGGGTATGCAGGCGCGGCGCGGCGGCACTACATTGGAAGGAGGCTCTGAACCGGCCGACGGCTGGTCAGCCAGGGGTAGGTCGTCATGACTTCGACGCTTCCCGGAGTGGAACTTGCGGACCGCCAAGGTCGCTTCAAGGAAATGTGCCGTCGGGCGACGGAAGACTCGTCGGCGAGGCCGGCGCAGGCCGAAGGACCCTGGATCGCGCTGTCGCGCGAGCTCGGATCCGGAGGCGGCGAGCTCGCGGTCCTCCTCGGCGCCGCCCTCGGCTGGCGCATCTACGATCGCGAGATCCTCCAGGCCGTGGCGGCCGAAACGCGGCGCGACGCGTCGACCTTCGAACGTTTCGACGAAAAAGGCGTTCGCACGTTCGTCGAGTACCTCGCGCCGTTCATCCTTCCGACCGACCCGGGACAGTCCCGCTACCTCGTCGATCTGACGCGAGTCGTCCGGCGGCTGGGACGCGACGGCCGCGCGGTGCTCGTAGGACGCGGCGCGAACTTCATCCTGGATCCCGCACACGGGCTTCGCGTCCGGGCCGTGGCCCCGGCCGCTGACCGGGCCGAGGCGCTTGCGCATGACCTCGGCCTCAAGCTTGATGAAGCGCGCCGCCGCATCGCGGCGAACGACACGGCGCAGCGAGAGTTCGCGTGGCAGGCCTTCCAGAGGGAGATCGAGGATCCGGCGGGTTATGACCTCGTCGTCCACCCTCGCGCGCTCGGCCTGCCCGCGGCGGTGGCGGCAATCCTCGCAGCCGCTCGCGCGAAGCTCGACTTCTGAGCATTCGAAGCACGTTCCAGGCCGGCCGCAGGGCCCGCGCCGGCGTTCCGGGGGCTGCTCGTCAGTACGCCTGCAGATAGCGGTCCACTTCCCAGGAGTGAACACGCGCGATGTAGGCCTGCCACTCGGACCGTTTCGCCTCGACGAACTTCTCGTAGATGTGCTCGCCAAGCGCGTTTTTCAGGAGGTCGTCCTTCTCGAGGCAGTCGAGCGCCTCGGCAAGGCTGCCCGGAAGAACGTCGATCTTGAGGCGCTTCTTCTCGCGCGCGGACATCTCGAAGATGTTCTGGTTCACGGGCTCGCCCGCCTCGAGCTTGTTCTTGATGCCGTCGAGGCCCGCCGCGAGCATGACCGTGAACGCGAGGTACGGGTTGCACGCCGGATCCGGCATCCGGACCTCGCAGCGCGTGCCCATGCCGCGGCGCGCGGGGATGCGGACCATCGGCGAACGGTTGCGCTCGGACCAGGCCACGTTGATGGGCGCCTCGTAGCCCGGCACGAGCCGCTTGTAGGAGTTCACGAGCGGGTTTGTGATGGCCGCGATCGCGCGCGCGTGCTTGAGGATGCCGCCGATGTAGTTCATCGCGAGGCCGGAGAGCTCGTACTTCGCCTTCGGGTCGAAGAACGCGTTTTTCACGGACGCGCCCGAGCCCGTGATGAGCGACTGGTGGACGTGCATGCCCGAGCCGTTGACGCCGAAAATGGGCTTCGGCATGAACGTGGCGTGGAGGCCATGGTCGAGCGCGACCTTCTTGACGATGAGCTTGAACGTCGTGACCTGGTCGGCCGTCGTGACCGCGTCGCCGTACTTGAAGTCGATCTCGTGCTGGCCGGGGGCGACTTCGTGGTGCGCCGCCTCTACCTCGAAGCCCATCGCCTCGAGCGCGACGACGATGTCGCGGCGGGCCTCCTCGCCACGGTCGACAGGGGTGAGGTCGAAGTAGCCGCCTTGGTCGTGCGTGTCGACGATCGGATCGCCGTTCGCGTCCCGCATGAAGAGGAAGAACTCGGCCTCCGGCCCGGTCATGAGCGTGTAGCCCATGGCCTTCGCCTTCTCCATCTGGCGCTTCAGGGTCTGGCGCGGACAGCCCGCGAAGGCCTTGCCATCGGGCGTGATGACGTCGCAGACGACGCGGGCGACCTTTCCGTTCGAGTGCGACCACGGGAAGATGCGGAACGTGTCGAGATCCGGCACGAGGCCCATGTCGGATTCCTCGATGCGCGTGAAGCCCTCGATCGAAGACCCGTCGAACTGGATCTCGCCGTCGAGCGCTTTCTCAAACTGCGAGCGCGGGACTTCGACGTTCTTGATGATCCCGAGGATGTCCGTAAACTGCAGACGCAGGAACCGGACGCCTTCCTTGTCGCAAGTCTTTAGAATCTCGGCCGCTTTCACTGTTGCCACGCCCCACCCCTTTTTTCTCGGATTCCGCTCACGCCCAAGGAGAATCGGTGCGGACTGCGGGAAAGTCAACCCAAAACCCACATGATGCACGCAAACCTGTGCAGGGAAGCCATTGCCGGACCAACCAGTCCTCTTTTCGACCGGCGGCGCCCGGAGGCGCTGCCCCGACCCCCGGCGGGGCGCGCGAGATAAGATTTCCGCTATGAATCCCTCGCGCCCCACAGCATGGGCCGTCCTGACCGAGTTCACGAAGACGCAGTCTCTCCGCCGCCACGCGCTCGCCGTCGAGGCGACGATGCGCCATCTCGCGCGCAGTTCAGGCGTGACGGACGCCGCGGAGATCGAAACATGGGGCCTCGTCGGCATGCTCCACGATTTCGACTACGAGAAATACCCGACGGAGCAGGACCACGTCTGGCGCGGCATGGAGATCCTGAGAGATCGCGGCTGGCCCGAGCCGCTCATCAAGGCGATCGGCGGCCACGCGTTCTACACGAACATCCCGCGCGAGACACTGATGGAGAAGGCGATCCTCGCGGCGGACGAGTTGACGGGCTTTGCGGGCGCGTGCGCGCTCATCCGCCCGACGAAGAAGATCGCGGACGTACCCGTCGAGTCCGTCGTCAAGCGGCTCAAGGAAAAGTCCTTCGCGCGCTCCGTGGACCGGACGTACGTGACGCGCGGAGCCGAGGAGTGGGGGGTGCCGCTGCCCGAGCTCGTCGCGCTCGTCCTCGCGGCGCAAGTCCCGATCGCGGACCGCATCGGCCTCGGCGGCGCCCCCGCGGCCGATCTCGCGGACGCTCCCGTCCCGCCCGAACCGCCCGCCCCCTGACGGTCCGCTCTCCCTGCGAGGCCGGAAAGTCATGTCCGGAAACGGCCAGTCTTCGGGCGGACCGGGAGTAGATTCCCGGCGTGGACCTCGAGAAAGCCGCCTGCGTCAAAGCAATCCTGAGCCGGGACAGCCGTTTCGCCGGAAAATTCTTCGTTGGCGTCTTGACGACGCGCGTCTATTGCAGGCCCGGCTGCCCCGCGCCTCTTCCTAAAGCGAAGAACATGCGCTTCTATGCGTATGCCGCGGCCGCCGAGGACGCGGGCTTCCGCCCGTGCCGCCGCTGCCGGCCGGAGACCGCGCCGGGATCGCCGGTCTGGAACGGCACGTCCGCGACCGTGTCGCGCGCGCTGAAGCGCATCTTCGACGGCGACGGGCACGAATCCGTCGAGGCTCTCGCCGCCCGCCTCGGCCTCGGCTCGCGCCACCTCCGGCGCCTGTTCGCGGAGCACGTTGGCGCCTCCCCCGCGTCGCTCCAGCGCACGCACCGCGTCCACTTCGCGCGCCGGCTGCTCGACGAGACGTCGCTTTCGGTCGCGGACGTCGCGTTTGCTTCTGGTTTCGAAAGCGTCCGCCGATTCAACGACGCGATTCGCGCAACGTTCCATCGGACTCCGACCGGACTGCGAAAAACATCGAACGTCACCGCGCGTCCGGCGGGGGCGGGGGCGGACGAAAGACTTCTGACGCTCCGGCTGCCGCTCCGCCTGCCGTTCGACGCGACGTCTCTGTTTTCTTTCCTCGAAGAACGCGCCCTCCCGGGCGTCGAGGCCGTTCGCGGTCATGCCTACTCGCGGACGTTCGAAAGCCGGGGACGAGCGGGAGCTCTGACCGTCTCGTACGAACCCGGGCGGGATTTCCTGCGGCTTTCGACGAATCTGACACCGGGACCGGACCTCCTCGATTTCGTACGCCGCGCGGGGCGCCTCTTCGACGTGGACGCGGACCCTCTCGCGATCGCGGACGTGCTGGGCCGCGATCCACTGCTCGCGCCGCTCGTGGCGGCGCGTCCAGGCCTGCGCGTGCCGGGCGCGTGGGACCCGTTCGAGCTCTCGGTTCGCGCGATCCTCGGCCAGCAGGTGTCCGTGCGCGGGGCGCGCACGCTCGCGGGCCGCCTCGTCGCGGCGTTCGGGCGCCCGCTCCCGGGCGGGGGCGCGGATGGACTGACGCATCTCTTCCCGGCGCCCGCCGCTCTCGCCGCGGCGGACCTCTCCGGGATCGGCATTCCGGTCGCCCGGGCCGCCGCGATCCGGACGCTCGCCGCGGCCGTGAGCATGGGTCGGATCGAGCTCACGGCCGCGCGCGGTCTGGAAGACTTCGAAACACGCCTCTGCGCGCTCCCCGGCATCGGGCCGTGGACGGCGCAATATGTCGCGCTCCGCGCGTTCGGCGAGCCGGACGCGTTCCCCGCCGGCGACCTCGGCCTCCGCCGCGCGCTCGAGGCCGTCCGCGTTCCGGCGGGCGTCGTGGCGCTCCGGGAGCGCGCCCTCTCATGGAGCCCGTTTCGCGCGTACGCGACACTGCACCTCTGGAGTTCGCTCGCGGCAGACGCGGGCGGGAGCAGGAAGGAGACACGATGACCACGACATCCCTCTTCGTCACCGAGCTCGAAACGCCCGAGGGCGCAATCGTGTTCGCCCGCCGCGGCGAGCGCCTGGTCGCGCTTTGCTTCAAAGACCACTGGCGGCGCCTGAAAAGGGAGCTCGAGAAGAGGTTTGGCGCGCTCGAGCTCGTGCCCGACGCGAAGGGGGGGCGCGCCGGACGCGCGCTCCGCCGCTATCTCGAAGGCGACCTCACCGCGCTCGACGCACTCGAGGTCGACACGCAGGGCACGCCGTTCCAGGAGAGAGTCTGGTCGCGCCTCCGGCAGATTCCGGCCGGGGCCACCTGGTCGTATGCCGAGCTCGCGCGGGCGATCGGGAGGCCGTCCGCCGTCCGCGCGGTCGCGGGCGCGAACGCCAAGAACCCGGTCTCGGTCGTCGTCCCCTGCCACCGCGTGATCGCGGCGGACGGAAAACTCTCCGGTTACGGCGGCGGTGTTCCGCGCAAGCGCTGGCTCTTGACGCACGAGGGTGCCCTCCTCGCCTGAACGATTCGCGCCACGGCCCTCCTGAGCGAGGGATAATCCGCTGCTGGGCATGAACATCCTTCTCATCGAGGGCGCGCGCGTCCTCGGAATGACGCGGCCAGCCGACGTGACGCCGGACGGCGCCATCCTCGTCGAGGACGGCGCGATCGTCGCGCTCCACGCGGACGCACGCAAGCGAGGCGCCGAGGCCATTGCCGCGGGCCGCCGTCTCGAACGCGTGGACGCGCGCGGCCTCTGGCTGATGCCCGGATTCGTCCAGACGCATATCCATCTCTGCCAGACGCTGCTCCGAAACGGCCCGGACGACCTTCCGCTCCTCCCGTGGCTGAGAACGTACGTCTGGCCCGGGGAGGCCGCGCACGACGAGGCTTCGCTCGAAATCTCGGCGCGGCTCGGTCTCGCCGAGCTCCTCGCGGGCGGCACGACGGCGCTCCTCGACATGGGCACGGTCCACCACACGGACGCGGTCTTCCGGGCGGCGGAAGCCTCGGGGATGCGCGTCACGAGCGGAAACGCGCTCATGGACGACCCCGCCACGAACCCGGAGGGACTCCGCGCCGGCACGGACGAGTCCCTCGCGGAAACGGAGCGCCTCGCGAAGAAATGGCACGGCGCGGCGGGAGGACGGCTGCGCGTGGCGTACTGCCCGCGCTTCGCCGTCTCGTGCACGGACGGACTCCTGCGGAAGGTGGCCGCGCGCGCGCGGTCGAACGGGCTTCTCGTCCACACGCACGCCTCCGAGAACGCGGACGAGGTGGCGCTCGTCATGACGAGGACCGGGAAGAGGAGCGTGACCTATCTCGACGACGTCGGCATCTCGGGGAGTCACGTCGTCCTCGCGCACGTCATTCACGCGGATGCGAGAGAGCGCGCCCTCCTCGCCGCGCGCGGCACGACGGTGGCGCACTGCCCGTCCTCGAACCTGAAGCTCGCTTCGGGGATCTGTCCGGTTCCCGAATACCGGGCGCAGGGCATCCGGGTGACGCTCGGCGCTGACGGAGCGCCCTGCAACGACCGGCTCGACCCCTTCACGGAGATGCGGCTCGCGGCGCTGCTGCCGAAGGTGCGTCCCGGCGCCGGAGTCCTTTCCGCGTGGGACGTCGTGCGGATGGCGACGGCCGACGGCGCCGCGGCGCTCGGCCTTGAGGCCGGCACGCTCGAAACGGGGCGGCGGGCCGATTTCGTGCTTCTCGACCCCGGCTCGGGCTTCGCCTCACCGACGGCCTGGCGCGACGACCCGTACGGCCCTATCGTCTACAGCATGGACCGGTCGCACGTCGTCGCGACCTACGTGGGAGGCATCCTCTGCTATCGGCGCGGGGAGCCTTTCCCGCTCAAACCCACGGCCGAAGAAATCAATGCCGCCGTCGCGGCGCTCAAACGGCGCCGGTCCGGCGTCGACAGCAGGAAGAGGTGATCCCGATGTCGAAGAAGCCCGCTCCCCTTCTCAAGATGATCCTCGTCGGGACGGATTTTTCCGTCTGCGCCGCGCGCGCGTTTTCGTTCGGCGTCTCGCTCGCGTCCTCGCAGGGCGCGAGGATCCACATCGTGCACGTCCTCATCGAACCCGTGCAGGCGTTCGACGTGGCCGGGGCGCTGCCCTACCTCGACGTGTCGACGCAGAAAGAATGGGAAGAGGCCACGAAGAAGCGGCTCGCGGCCGCCGTCGCTTCGGCGGAGAAGCGGGGCGTCCGGGCGACCTCGGAATTCCTGTGGGGCCGTCCCTCGGACGCGCTCGTCGAGACCGCGGTGAGGACGAAGGCCTCGCTCGTCGTCCTCGGAACGCACGGTCGCAGCGCGCTCGAGAAGCTCCTCATCGGCTCCACGGCCGAGCGCGTCGTGCGCCTCTGCCCGGTGCCTGTCCTCACGGTCCGCGAGAAACGCTGAAACTCCGGGACGCCCCTCAGCCGTTCGGGACTTCCCAGAGGTCCTTGACCGCCGGGTGGTCCCACGCGATGCGCCATTCGTCGGGATCCTTGACGTCGAACGTGCGCGTCACGATGTAAAAGAGCGCACACGGGTTCGTGAGCGGGCGGTAGCCGTGCGCGACGCCTTCCGGGATGCGAACGAGCACGTCGTGTCCGTCTCCGGCCACGATGACCTGCGTCTTGCCGCACGTCGGGGAATCCTTCCGCACGTCGTAGAGGACGAACTTCGCCTTCGACGGGTGCGGGCAGTACCAGACGTCCTGCTGCTTGAGGTGGTAGTGCAGGCCCTTGATGTGGTTCTCGGCGTTCACGATCGTGAAGTTGATCTGGGCGACCGGGACGTCCCGGAAGAACTCCGCCAAGGCCTCGCTTCCCGGGTGGTCGGTCTTCGCGCGATAGATCTCCTGGAAGAAGCCGCGGTCGTCCACGTGACGCGGCAGCCGGTGGACCCGGACTCCGTCGAGCTGCGTCTTCGCCCCGTAGGACTTGGCGCCGGAGCGGAACTCGTCCGCGATCGCGGCGGCGGTCAACTCGCTGGTTTTCGTGAACGGCATGCGTGCTCCTCGCCCCCGCATTCTACGGCGCGCCACGACCGATTCTCTGGCAGCACCCGAGCCGGCGGTGTATCTTCCCCCGAACCAGAGAATCGTTCCGCTCGATGAAGAGGAGGGCCTCCGTTGTCTGCGAATCCGTACTTTGCGACGAAGTCCATGGCAAGGCTCGAGGAAGAAATGCGGGACGAGAACCGGCTGCGCCGGATTCTCGGCCCGGTTCAGCTCACGAGCCTGGGCGTGGGCGCGATCATCGGCGCCGGCATCTTCGTGGCGACAGGAGCCGCGGCGCACAACGTGGCGGGCCCCGCGCTGATCCTGTCCTACGTCTTCGCGGGCGTCACATGCGTCTTCGCGGCGCTGTGCTACGCGGAGTTCGCGGCCATGGTGCCGGTCGCGGGCTCGGCCTACACATACGCCTACGCCACGATGGGCGAGCTCTTCGCCTGGATCATCGGCTGGGACCTCGTCCTCGAGTACGCCGTGGGAAGCGCGACGGTCGCGACCGGCTGGTCCGGCTACTTCCAGAACGTCCTCAGCAAGCTGGGAATCCAAATCCCGCCGCTCCTCAGGGAATCGCCCTGGCACTACGATGCGGCGACGGGCCGCTTCCTCTCGACGGGCTCGCTCCTGAATCTTCCGGCGATCGTCATCGTCGTGATCGTCACGCTCATCCTGATCAAGGGCATCCAGGAGAGCGCGTCGTTCAACGCCGCGATGGTGATGATCAAGCTCGCCGCCGTCCTGTTCGTCATCGGCGTCGGCGCCTTCCTCGTGGACACGTCGAACTGGCATCCGTTCGCGCCCTACGGATGGACGGGCGTCAGCTTCTTCGGCCATCACGTCGCCGGCCAGACGGATCCGGCCGGGTCGCCGGTCGGCGTCCTGGCGGGGGCCGCGATCATCTTCTTCGCCTACATCGGGTTCGACTCCGTCTCCACGCACACCGAGGAAGCCCGCAACCCGCGGCGCGACGTCCCCATCGGGATCATCGCGTCCCTCCTCATCTGCACGGTCCTCTACATCGCAGTCGTCGCGGTGCTCACGGGCATGGTCAAGTACGACCAGCTCGACATCGCCGCTCCGGTCAGCCGCGCCTTCCAGCAGAAGGGGATCGGGTGGGCCGAGGGCATCATCGCCGCGGCCGGCGTCGCCGGCATCACGTCCGTGCTTCTCGTCATGATGCTGAGCGGGCCGCGCGTCTTCCTCGCCATGGCGCGCGACGGCCTCGTGCCACGGAGCTTCTTCGGAGCCGTTCACGAGAAGTTCCGGACGCCCTGGAAGTCGACGATCGCAATCGGGGTCTTCGTCACGATCATGGGCGGTTTCCTGCCGATCGACGCCCTGCTGCACCTGACGAACATCGGGACGCTCCTCGCCTTCGTCATCGTCTGCGGGGCCGTCCTGATCATGCGCCGGACGAATCCGAACGCTCACCGGCCGTTTCGCTGCCCGTGGGTGCCGTTCGTCCCGATCATGGGGATCCTGACCTGCCTTCTCCTCATGTTCTCGCTGCCGACGGCGAACTGGTGGCGCCTCTTCACGTGGCTCGCGATCGGCCTCGTCATTTACTTCCTCTACGGCCGGCACCACTCCGTCCTCCAGAAGGACCGCGATCGCGGGATTCCCGCGCACTGAGCCCGTGAAGCGAGCGGCGCTCCTCTTCCTCCTGGTCGGAGCGCCGCTCGTGCTCCTCTTCTTCCCCGAGCTCCGCCGCCGGATCGCGCACAAGCTGCGATTCCTGCTGCTGGTCTGGGCGGGGGCTGTTTTGTTTTTCGGATTGATCGGGGGACCGGGCAAAGAGAATTTTTTTGAAAGGGTAAGAGGGAGAGACACGCAGGCCGCATGGGCGCTGCTCGGCGTGGCGCTGTTCGCTGCCGCATTCGCTTCCGTGGTCAGCGACTTCCGCCTCTCTTCCCCTTCTAAGAAATCTTCGGGCGCGAAGCGCCGCTGAATTCTTCTTCCAGCGCGAAGCGCTGCAAGATCTTCTTCCGAATCTCTCCCTACTCCAGCGAGATCCGGTCGACCCCGATTCCGAGCGCGCGCGTGTCCTGCCCGACCCCTGCGTCCTTCGGCACCGTCGTCGGCGAGTGGAACGAGAGGCGCACGGGCTCCGGGCCGGAGAGGGCGCGCACGACCTCGGGCGGGAGCGGAAGGGAGACTTCGCCGAAGCCCGGAGCGACGCGCAGCGTCCCCGCCGGAAAACTGCCGACCGACACGGCGACGTCCACGGACGTCGCCACCGCGCGCGCGCGGAGCACGAGCCGCGCCGGAGTAAAGCCGGGCACGGGGGAGAAGACGATCGAGGCGTCACCGGTCGTCCAGCGGAGATCGAGGCCGGTGTCCCCGATCTTCTCGCGGCCGAAGAAGCCCTCGGGATCGAACCGGCCGTCGTCCGGCGCGCCCATGTCGGCGACGAGCCGGGCCACCTGCCGGGTCCAGAGCGCCTCCGGCGCGTAGGAAAACGTCGCCTCGCGAAACGTGAAGCAACCCCTGGCTGGCCGCGTCGCGCCTTCGAGCAGCGGGAGATCCCTGGGGCGATCGCAGGCGAGCACGTACTCCGCGGGTCCCGGCATCGGCCCGACGATCGCGCGCGGGACGATCGCAAGGTCGAAGGGACCCGGTGCGATCCGCCGCGTCAGGATCTCCCGGCCCGAGCCGGCTTCCGTCACGCGCAGCGTCGTGTCCCCCGCCTCGGCCGGGCGGTCGCCCGAGAGCACCGCACAGAGGGGGCCCTGGTCCGCCGGGACGTAGAGATGCGCGGCAGGCCCCGCCCAGCGGAAGGAGGGCATGCCGCGTGCCGACTCCCGCACGCCGAACCCCGGGCCGAACAGCGGCGGAGCCGGGTCGCGTATCGCGACAGCGAGCAGCCGCCGGTTCCCCAGGGCCTCCGCCACGAGGCCGCCGCGCGTCCACGACCGCCAGGCCGGATCGGAGACGTCGGGCGCTCCCGTCTCGCCCGTGAAATCCGCGAGGCGCACGAGCCGCTTGTTCATCTGGCGCGGCGCCTGCACGAGCTCCTCGTCCGAATAGCCCCACACGACGAGGCGCCCTTCCCACCGTTCGGTCCTCAGGAACGCGTGGAAGTCGGGATCGGCCACGATCGTCTCGCGGCCCGGATGGACGTAGCGTTCGAGCGTCCTGAGCGCCGCGATGGGCGGGGTCTCCTCGCGCGCGCTCGCCCGCACTTCCGGCCACGCCTCGCGCGCGAAGAAGAACGCGACGACAGAGGCCGCCCCGAACGCGAAAAAGCCCCGTCGAAGGAGAGCCTCGAGCCCGGCGCCGACGGCCAGACAGAGCACGAGCACGAACGGGACGGAATAGCGCGACATCGCGCGGCTATGGAGCAACCACAGGGAGAGAAAGAGCGGGACGAGGACGAGGGCGAGATCCACCGCGCCGCGGCGATTCCGGAGAGCGAGCAGGACGAGGCCCGTGCCCGCGACGGCCAGGACGGCCACGGCGCGACGCCACGAGAGGAAATCCCGCACGAGGAAGGAGTCGAGGAGCGTGCCCACCGTGCCGGTCGCGAACGCGTGCGCGCGGAACCCCACCCGTTCCGAAAGCGACGCGAAGAGTCCCGGCGCGCCGCCCGCCTGGGCGAAGAGCCAGACGCCCCACGCCGCGGTGCCAGCGAGCGCGGACAGGACGAACGTCCACGCCGCGTCGGCCCGACCGGGACGGGACATGATCCGAAACGTCCACACGAGGAGGAGCGGGAAGAAGCCGAGCAGGAGGTGAGGCCTCACGCCGCAGCCCGCAGCCGCGAGGAGCCCGGCCGCGAGGGCGAGGAGGCGGGACCGCCGGGCGAAGACGAGGTCGCGCCAGCGCGTCTGGTTCGGCGACCGCCGCTCCTCGGAATTCGCGAGACAGGCGAGCGCGCCGAGGAACAGGGCCGTCGCCGGCATGTCGGAGAAGGCGCGCCCGCCGTTGACCCAGACGACGGGAAGCGCATACCCGAGGACGACGCCCGCGAGCGCCGACCAGCCGCCGACGACGCGGCGCCCCCACAGATAGAGCGCGGGCACGCTGCACGCGGCGAGCACGGTGGACGCGGTCGCGAGCGCGTTGAACGGCGTCACGCAGAAGGGCAGCAGGGCACGGCCCAGGAGGATCCAGACGGGAAAGCCGGGCGCCTGGGGCGAGAGGTCGAAGAGGTCGAAGCGCGTGACGGCCCCGGAAAACACGGCCTCGTCGATCTCGCCTGGCGAGTGCGCCAGCGCGAAGAAACGGGACGCCGCCACCGCCCCGACGACGAGCGCCGCAAGCACGAGGGGCGGCTCGCGGCGCCGGTCGCCGACCCGGCCGATGCGCCTCAACACCGCCCGAGTGTTTCATTTTTCCGGCCGACAAGGAAACGGTTACAATGAAGCTCGATGTCGATTCGACATCCCGCGGGATGAGTATTCCCCGCATCCTGCCTCGCGCCGAACATCCCATTTCGCGCGGCTATATCGACCCGGACGCACTGCGCGTCCTGTACCGGCTGCACCGCGCCGGCTACAAGGCGTATCTCGTCGGAGGATCCGTCCGCGACCTCATGACGGGACGCACGCCCAAGGACTTCGACATCGGCACCGACGCCCGACCGCAGGAAGTCCGGCGCCTCTTTCGCAACTCGCGCGTGATCGGGCGGCGCTTCCGCCTCGCGCACATCCTCTTCGAAGGCGGGAAGATCGTCGAGGTGTCGACGTTCCGGAAGACACCCGACGCGGCCCAGGGCGAACAGGGCGAGGAGGGCGCCGACGATCTCCTGATCCGCTCGGACAACACGTTCGGCACGCCGGAGGAAGACGCGCTCCGCCGCGACTTCACGATCAACGGACTCTTCTACGACGTCGCGACGTATGCCGTCCTCGACTTCGTGGGCGGCGTCGAGGATCTCGAACGGCGCGTCGTGCGCACGATCGGCGACCCCCTCATCCGCTTCCGGGAGGATCCGGTCCGGATGCTTCGCGCCTGCGAGTTCGCGGCGCGCCTCTCGTTTGCAATGTCCGAAGACGTACGCGAGGCCATCGCCGAGCTGCGCCACGAAGTCACGAAAAGCGCCGCGCCGCGCGTCACCGAGGAGCTTCTCGATCCCCTGAGGCGCGGATGGGGACACGACACGTATCGTCTCTGGTCGGAGGCCGGCCTGCTCGACGCGCTCCTGCCGGAGCTCGGCGGCTCGGGCGCCGCGCGCGCGGCGGAGGGAACGGCCGGGAGCCTTCTCTTCGCGCTCCTCCGCGAGACCGACGCGCTGCAGTCCGCCGGAAAGAGACTCGAGGATGCCGCGCTTCTCTCCGCCGTCTTCCTCCCCGTCGTCTTCGACGCGGTGCGCCGCCGCGGCCCACCGGCGCCCGCGGGCCCGGGGCAGATCCTGCCGGTTCTCGAGGACACGGTGAATCCACTCGGGATCCGGATGGCGCTTCCGAATCACGTGACGCAGACCGTCAAACACGTCCTCGAGACGCTCGGACGGCTCACGAGCACGCATCCGGCGGATCCCGGAGTGCGCCGCCTCGCCGGCAGGCCCTACCTGAAGGCCTCGGTCGCGCTTCTGTCGCTCTACGCGCGCGCTTCGGGCCGCTACCGCGAAGCCGCCGCGGCCTGGGACGAGGCCGTCGAACGCGGCTTCGGCGCGCGCGCGGCAGGCGCGCCGTTTCCGGATGCGCTCGTCCCCCCGCTCGAGTCGTTCCCATCCGCTCCGGACGGCCGGGCCCCCGCCCGCAAACGCCGGCGCGGCGGCCGCCGCCGCAAGCCGCAAGCCGCGGCCGCGCCGGCCTGACGCGCTGACGTTCAACGCGCGCGGCGCTTCAACCAGTCGGCGAGGTCGGACTCGAGACGCGGATAGTCGGCGCGCAGCTCCTCGCGCATGGCCTCTTCGACGCTCCCGCCTTCCCCGAGTCTGTCGAGAAAATGCGCGAGAGCGCCGAAGCCGCGGGTGTCCCGGAGCATCTCGGCCACCGCGAGCGAGACCGCATACCCGCTTCGGGCCCCTGAAGCAGAGAAGCCCGTGAATCGGCCCTCGAGGGCGGACAGCGAGAACGTGCCGCGCGCGGCGTAGGCGCCGGTGAGCGCGGAGGCGACGGGCGCCGCGGTCTTTCCCTCCTCGAGCTGGGCGAGACCCTCGTGAAGCCACGTCGGAGCGCGTCCCTTCGCCCGGAAATGCACGAAGCTGTGCGTCATCTCGTGCCGGAGGACGGAGAGGAGCTCCGGCGTGACTCCCGTGATGCCGCGCGCCGGCACGCGCACCCTTCCGTCGAAGAAGCCGTTCGCCCAGGACGGCGCATGCGTCGCGGCCAAAAAATCGCGCTCGGCATACACGACGACGACGACCTTCTCGACGGGACCCGAACCGAAGTCCCGGACGAGATCGGCGTAAGAGAGCTCGAGTGCTGAGAGCAGGATGCGCTCGAGGCCCGGCTCGACGCGCTGGCCGTCATAGACGAGGAGGATGCTGGAGCTCGCACGCTCCGAGAAGCGCTCCTCGACGCGCCCCTGCTGCGCGGCCGCGGACGCGGCCGCGAGAAGAACCGACAAGATCGCCGACCTCATGGGGGAGCGCACGTGACATTCTAGACGGCGCGCTCGTCGTGACCGGGTAGCGGCTACCTCGCGGGCGCGGTGACCGTGAGGGCCGCCGGTGCCGGCGCCGTTTCCGGGCGGCGTCCGACCGTCCGCTCCAGGAGGGCGTCGTCCACGGGCGCCGACGCCGACCTCTTCACGAACGTCGTGCCGCCTTCCCGGGAGCCCCACCTCTGCTTGCCCTTTTCGTCGAAGCCCCGGTCCCACTGCATGAGCTCGTCCTTCGAGAGGGTCACGGACGAGGTCATCCGGACCGCATTCCGAAGGTTCGACGGGCACGCCGCCTGCGGCGTGGTTTCCGGCGTGCCGCCTTCCCAGCGCGCGCCGACTCTCTTCAGCGCGAGCTCGCAGCCGGGCCTCTCGCGGACGTCGCTCGCCCCGTAGAGGGCGAGAGCCGAGGGGTCGCGCCACTTGCCGCGCACGATGAGAGGGTCCTTGGGGTCGAAGGCGCGCAGGCGCACGACCTCCCCGACCTCCTCGAGGCGGTAGAAGCGCTGGAGCGACGGTTCGTCGAGCTTCGGAAGGGCGGCCTGCTCGCGGTACAACACCGGGGAGCCGTTCGCGATGCGGCTCTTCGGGACGGAGACGATGACGATTCGGACGGCCCCGCCGTCCGCGGCGGGATCCTTCGCCTCGAACGTTCCGGTCAGCCAGGCGGCGACCTCCGCGGCCCGGCTCTCGGCGAGGGCGACGGGCCCTACGGCGAGAAAGAACGCGGCGGCGGCGGCCCGGCGCGCCCTCACTCTTCCTCTTCCTCCGTGGGCGCGCTCCTCTTCTCGGACACGCGGCGCGTGGAATGGTCGAGGATGCGCTTTCGGAGCCGGATGGACTTCGGGGTCACCTCGACGAGCTCGTCGTCCTCGATCCATCCGATCGCGAGCTCGAGCGGCATCAGGCGCGGCGGCGTGAGGCGGATCGCGAAGTCCGAGCCCGACGAGCGCATGTTCGTGAGGTGCTTCTTCACGCAGGGATTCACGACGAGGTCGTTCGGGCGGGCGCTCTCGCCGCAGATCATCCCGCCGTAGACCTCGATGCCGGGCGGAAGGAACAGCGTCGAACGCTCCTCGAGCCGCTCGAGAGAGTGCGCCGTCGTCTCCCCCGCCTCCTTGCACACCAGCGCGCCACGCCCGCGGCCCATCACGTCGCCCTTGAACGGCTCGTAGCCGTGGAAGACGTGGTACAGAACGCCCTCGCCCTTCGTGTCCGTCAGGAACTCGTTGCGGTAACCGAAAAGACCTCGGGTCGGGATATGGAAATCGATCCTCACGCGCCCCGAGCCGTGGTTCGTCATGTTCGTCATCTCGGCCTTGCGCTGGCCGAGCTTCTCGATCACCGTGCCCATCGCCGTTTCGGGAACGTCGATCACGAGATGCTCGATCGGCTCGCAGCTCCGCCCGTCGATCTCCTTGAGGATGACCTGCGGGCGCGAGAGCGCGAACTCGAAGCCTTCGCGGCGCATCGTCTCGACTGTAATCGCGAGGTGCAGTTCACCACGGCCCGACACGCGGAAGGCGTCGGGGCTGTCGGTCTCCTCCACGCGCATCGCGACGTTCGTCCGCAGCTCCTTCTGGAGGCGCTCGCCGATGTTGCGGCTCGTGACGTACTTGCCCTCACGGCCCGCGAACGGCGAATCGTTCACGCGAAACATCATCGAGACGGTCGGCTCGTCGACGTTGATGGGCGCGAGCGCGACGGGGTTCTCGAGATCGGCCAGCGTCTCGCCGATCGTGACCTCGTCGATGCCCGAAATGACGATGAGGTCGCCCGCGTGCGCTTCCTCGACTTCGACGCGCCTGAGCCCTTCGAACGCCATGACCTTCGCGATCTTGGCCTTCGTGACGGTGCCATCGAGCTTGCAGACCGAGACCTGCTGCCCCGGCTTGACCGTGCCGTTCACGATGCGGCCGATGAGGAGCCGGCCGAGGTAATTGTCGTAGTCCAGCGAAGCCACGAGGATCTGGAGCGGGGCGGCGGGGTTGCCGCCGGGCTCCGGCACCTCCACGAGGATCGCGTCGAGGAGCGGACGCACGTCCGTCTCCGTGTGGTCCACCTCCCGGCGCGCGAAGCCGTACTTGGCGGACGTATATACGATCGGGAAGTCGAGCTGCTCGTCGGTGGCGCCGAGGTCGACCATGAGGTCGAAGACCTCGTCGATGACCTGATGGGGCCGCGCGTCCGGCCGGTCGATCTTGTTCACGACGACGATCGGCTTGAGGCCAAGCTCGAACGCCTTCCGGAGAACGAAGCGCGTCTGGGGCATCGTGCCCTCGGCGGCGTCCACGACGAGCAGGACCGCGTCGACCATCTTGAGAACGCGCTCCACCTCGCCCCCGAAGTCGCTGTGACCCGGCGTATCGACGATGTTCACCTTGACCCCGTGGTAGCGGATCGAGGTGTTCTTCGCGAGGATCGTGATTCCGCGCTCTTTCTCGAGGTCGTTGCTGTCCATGATCCGCTCGGTGCCCGAGACGGCCTCGTTCGCGCGGAAGGTGCCGGACTGTTTCAGGAGGCAATCCACGAGCGTGGTCTTGCCATGATCGACGTGCGCGATGATCGCGATGTTGCGGATTCCGGACATGGGACCTGCTTTCGGACCGCGGGACCGGATGGGTCGGCCTCGGCGCGGAGGATAGAGGTTACCAGACTTACTTTTTCCGGAGGCTGCTCGTGAGGAAAGGCACGAAGTCCTTGCCCGGGGGCGCGAGGTCCATCGAGAGCGAGAGCTCGCCGTCGGCCTTGCGCGCGAACAGCATCCGTGCCTTCGTTCCGGCCTCGGCGTTCAGCAGTTCGCGGGACACGAGACGCGCGCTTTCCGGCGCGACTTCGACGTCGAACGTGGCGCTGATGCCGGTCGAGAAGAAATACGACGCGACATAACGCCGTTTCTCACGGTCGTAGGCGAAGTACCCCACTTCCTCGATCGTCTCTTCCTTGCCGTCGTCGGCGGTCAGGATCGTGCTTCCCCGGTGGACGAGGTAGTTCCCGGAGAATTCCGGCGTGAAGCGCGCGACCCGGCCGCCCACCCGCGCCCCCGACTCCGCGGCTCCCGACCACGAGCCCACGAGGAAACCCAGCTCCTGAAACGGGCGCCAGGCAGGCGCGGGCGCCGCGGGCGCGGCCTCCGTGGCCGGGGCGGGGACCGCCGTCGCCGGGGCGGGACCCGTCGGGTTCTGAGCCGCGGCCGGGGCGGCGAGAATCAGCGCCAAAAGCCCTGAACGGGCGGATCGGGTCCGCATCGACGTTCTGTCCTCCTCCGGAACTCCTGCGTGATTATAGACTTAGGCGCCACGGAACCGACCCGGCCGCTTTCTCGTTATGAAGTCCTGAGGACTCATGCCGCCTGCGCCCCACCCCGATGCCGAACTCGTCGCCCGCTGCCAGCGAGGGGACGACCGCGCCTGGGCGGACCTCGTGGCCGCCTACGGGAAGAAGGTCTACGGAATCGCCTGGCACATGACGTACGACCGCGCGGAGGCCGAGGAGCTGACCCAGGACTGCTTCCTGAAAGTCTGGCAGAACCTCGACCGCTACGAGCCCACCGAGGCCTCGCTTCTCGCCTGGATCGCCGCACTCTCCAGGAATCTGTGCATCGATCACTATCGCCGGAGGAAGCGCGAGAAAGGCTTCTCGTTCCTCTCCGATGACGCGGTCTCGACGCTCCTGCCCTCGACGGACGACCCTCAGGCCGACGCCGTGCGAAGAGAGCGCGTCCGAATGCTTCTCGACGCCATCTCCGAACTGCCGAACGAGCTCGCCGAGGTCGTCATCCTGCGCGACCTCGACGGCCTCGACTACCGCGAGATCGGCGACCTCCTGAAACTCGCCGACGGCACGGTGAAGTCGCGCCTGAACCGCGCGCGCATCGAGCTCGCGCGCGTCGTTCGGGGACGGGTCGGGGCGTCGGAGGGAGACGGCCGCTCGCTTTACTCGCCGTTCGCCGCGCGCCCCACGACCGCCACGGGAGGCGCGCGATGACCGCCGCCTGTCGCGCGTTCGAACAGCGCCTCGCCGAGGCGCTCGACCACGCTCCCGACGCCCCGGCCACGGCCGCTCGCGCCTCAGCCGCAGCCGACGCCCACGCGGCGGCCTGCGCGGAGTGCGCGGTCCTCGCGGCCCTCGTGGCGGGACAGGCCGCCGCCTTCGCGTCTCTCGCGCAACCGCTCCCCTCCGAGGCGCTCCTCGCGCGCCTCGCGGACGAGCCGGAGGATGCCACCGCTCGCCAGGCCGCATCGGAGGTCCTCGCCTACCTGACGCCGGGCGCCCTCGCAAAGCCCGAGCCCTCGGCGGCGCTCCTTGCGCGCCTGACCGCCGTCCCCGGCGGCGCGTCCCGGGCCATGGCTCCCGCGAACGTGCGCCGCGGCGTCTTCGGCCGGCTGAAGCCCGTCGCGACCGACTGGCGGTTCGCGGTCGCGGCCGCGTACACGGCGACGTTCGTGATCGTCGCGCTCCTGCGCATCGACCCGATGTCCGCGGCCCGCGGCGCGGCAAGCGACCTGACGTCGGCGGGAGAGCGCGCGCTTTCCGAGGCGCGCGTCGCGGCGGTCCATCGCTTCGACAATAGCGCCATCGGCCGCGCCGCGGCCCCGATCACGAAGCGCCTCGACTACCGCGTCTACCGCGCGTTCGCCGCGGGCCGGGCCCGCGCCGTCGCCTATTCGCAGCTCGTTTACGAGAAAGTCTTCGCCGGAGCCGTCGAGTCCCTCGCGGTTTCGGCGAAGCCGGCTCCGGAACCTTCCGCACCCTTTCGACGTTCCTGAAGACAGGTGGAAACGATGAACGACACCGGCATGAACCCCCAGCCCCCGACGCCTCCCTCGCTCGCGCCAGCGC
>Ga0075520_1000005_pt1 | contig 64317 bp, 52 predicted proteins | sample NGEPerB_FD_75100 | JGI IMG/M metagenome (GOLD analysis project Ga0075520, IMG submission 75100) | Arctic peat soil microbial communities from the Barrow Environmental Observatory site, Barrow, Alaska, USA - NGEE PermafrostAB12-B | ecosystem: Environmental > Terrestrial > Soil > Wetlands > Peat ... | reverse complement strand
GGGTGGGAACTGGCACCCGGGGCCGCAGGCGCCTGGGGTGACACTACTCGAGGTGACGGTGGTATTCTTACCATCGTCGCAGTCTTCGGGTCCGTTCTTGATGGAGTCGCCACAGAAGGGGCCGAATTTGCACTGTGTGGTGCAACCGTCGTAGAGCGTATCGCTGTTGGCAGCGCCGTTGTCGCACTCCTCACCAGCCGTCGTTATGCCGTCCCCACAGCGCGGTTGGCACACGGAACGCGTGGTGCTGAAGCCAGACAGCGTGAGTTGGTAGTTCGACTCTCGGGGGTGCACATCCGCATGAAATATTGCAATCTCGTAAGTATTGCCCGCCGTTAGACCGGCGCCTATCGACACTGACCCTTGCAGGCGTTCATGGGGTGCGCCCAGGTCGAGTGCGAGCTTTCCATTGACGAAAACCCACACGTCATCGTCACCGTAGAACGCAAGGGTGCTAGCCGTCCCGTCATAGCGGAACAGATAGCGAATTTCCGTCGTGAAGTAGAAGTTCCGCAGTAAGCCAAGCACCGGCTGAACCGGCGCGCCTGTACCGACAACGCCACGAGTGCCCGAGGCTAGCGGGTCCCACTGGCCCGGTACCGCAGTTCCAGTGGCCGCGGTGCACCCCGCGGCGGTAGCTAGCGACGGTAGCCAGTAGGGCCAGATGTTGCAGACCTTCTGCTTCGGCTGAGCCTCTAACGGGAAGAACCCGCTGGTGAGCGTGGTCTGTGTACCCATAAAAATCGCGTGGATATCATCCGTAACCGTGCGACCTACTGCTCCCGCAGGCGCTCCCGGAGTGCTGCTGCTAAACTGGTAGGTTCCAGTGCCGGTCGCGGCCAGCTCGAGTGTGCCCAATACCTTGGTACTGAACGTGGAGTCTGAGTACCACTGCTTAAAGCTGGTGGCACTCTGGATTACCGTTACGGTCGTGTCGACGCGAAGACGGTGGTCCCCTGGGCCTGTCACCCAACAGTCTCCGACGTTCGGCATTGAAGCTGAGGGGGTGCAAACTGCGGTGCCGGTTGCGGGGCAAGTGCCTAGTAGACCGGTCTTATCCCAATCTGTGAATACACAGGGACATTGGCCCGAGCTGCCGGTTAATAGGGGCTTGCCGTCGGAACCTAGTGTACCTTGCACGAGTCCCAAGCAGAGGCCCGTTTGGTCTGTGCTGGGACAAGCTTGACCGGCAGCGTAGGCGGCCTTCGTGCCGCTAGCGTTCGGCACGCAGGTGGTCACGGTCGCGCCCGGCACTACGCCGGGTTTTGGAGTGCCGGTAGGCGTCGCACCATAATAGAAGAAGTCTGGGTGGCCTCCCGAAGCTTGTTGCCCGTCGAAATCCCGATAGGTAACGGGCAACACCAGGCATTGCAGGCCGGGGGCACTAGGGCAGGGCTGAGCATCGCTTAGTATTGTGGGGGTACACACGAACCCCGTCTCCGTCTGGCAGATCGCCGAGCAGCCGTCACCGCTCACCTGATTGCCATCGTCGCACTGCTCGTTGGCGTCCTTATTGCCATCCCCACAAATCTGGGTACACGGCCCCGTGACACCATTGGTATCGCGACACTTAGGCTCATTGGTGCAGGTCTTTGAGCAGCCGGTACCATCGCCGTAGAAAAGGCCGTTAGCCGCACCTTTGTCGCAACTCTCGCCAGTTTCCACGATCCCGTTGCCGCAGACGCTCTTGGTGCACGTCGAGGGTGCTGGGGTGGTGCAGCTCCATCCTGGCTCAATAAGGCAGGTGCTAGAGCAGCCGTCGCCACTGGTGTCATTGCCGTCATCGCACTGTTCGGTCGCGGTAATCTTGTTATCGCCGCATAGTGGGACGCAGGCCTTACCTGGCATGCGGCATTGCCAACCTGCCTCGACCTGGCAGGTCGCAGAACATCCGTCCCCGGGCGTTGTACCACCGTCGTCGCAAGTTTCGCTGTTCTCGAGGACACTGTCGCCGCACCTTGAGGTATCGGTACACAGAACACCGGGAGTCGAGCAGTTGTAGTAGGAAGCTTCAATCTTGCACGTATCCGAGCAGCCATCCCCACCGGTCTTGTTGCCATCGTCGCACTCTTCCCCGTCTTCAAGCTTGCCGTTGCCGCAAACTGAAATGTGCTTACACCCGGTCGGAAGCGGCCGACATATCCAGCCATCTTGGGTGCGACAAGTCGCGTCGCAGCCTACTCCGGTGCCGTTGACGGCGGTGCCGAGATCGCACGTTTCACCTTGGGTAACACGGCTATCACCGCAGCTCGCCAGCCTTTTACACGCCGACGTGCTCGTTGGATCGCTAGGCGTGCTACCTGCACAGTACCAACCCGCCTCTGTATTGCACTTCGAATCGCAGCCGTCGCCAGATGTGGTATTACCATCGTCGCAGCCCTCACCGGTCTGCCGCACGCCGTTGCCACATACGATATCCGATACGCAGGGTTGACCCGCGGTGGGGCATTTCCAATGGGGTTCAATCTGGCAGATCCCGGAGCAACCATCACCGCCGACGCGATTGTTGTCGTCACAGGCCTCACCCGGGTCGATCTTGCCATCACCGCAGTAAGGGCCGACATCGACCGTGTAACAGCGGCCACCGTCAACGGCCGCACAATTGGAAAGCCCGCCACCAACCGAACCCGCGTTGCTGCCCGCCGTGCTGAACCCGACTCCGCCATTGCCTCCGCCACCTGGGTGATTTCCCGCTCCACCTGCACCGGGAGGAGCTAAGGGACTAGGCGAAGAACATGCCGAAAACCATAGGGCTGCGACAAACGCCAAGGGGGCAATTATTAATTTCTGAGCGAAAGGGTTCATGTGCATGGAAGCTCTCCTCAATTGAGGACAGACGTTAGAACTAGACCAAGACAAACTCTAAAAAGCCTACACCGCACCCCAATGCTCTACATGTAAACGGGCAACGGCCTTCATTAGATCCCATACTCACTGCGTCCGGGCAACAGATTCGTCAGCTGGGATCGTTGCCACGGGGCGTTGATTTCAATCGGGCTCAGGCGAATTGGAACGGCAATTCTGCGGCAGCGTGAGCATGCCTTCGTTCTTGTTTTGGGCCTAACTAATAGGTCGCGTCCTAGTCTTGGCAGGCTCATGCAGCGATGGGGGCGCGCAGGCCCGATCCTCCCGCGCGAGCCAAGAGTGAATTACCAACATAAAATTCAACATACATTGCAGCTCTGCGCGTCCAAACGGGAGTGGTTCGGCTAGAAAATAATCCGGCGGGGCTGGCCGGAGTGTATTGACTTTGATGACTCGCCTGTGCTTTGCACTTGATTGGTGTCTCAGGAGGAACCGGCTATGCGCAGCTTGGATGCTTGCGGAATTGTGCCCCTTGTCGTGGCTTGCGGTTGGAGACCTGCCGCTGCGATGTTTTTCACCTCACTTCTTCTTTTCTCCACGCCCGCTCTGCCAAAACCGAATGCCGCTCAGCCTCCCGCCGCAAAGAAGGTCGAGGACCGCGTCGACATTCGTCTTCGCGAGGCGGATCGAGCTTACACGGAAAGTGATTTTGCACGGGCACTCGAATTGTACCGGCGAATCGACGCCTTAGATTCGACAGTCAAGACTCGACTCAAAATCGCGGATTGCCTAAGTGAGCTCGGCCAGCTTTCGGAAGCGTATGACGCCTTCGACGCGCTGCAGCGGAGCGCCGGCACCACGCTTGATAAGAAGGACAAGGATCGGATCGAGCAGGCGCTCAGCAACCTGAGAACCACAACCGCCGTGCTGACGGTACACGTGACCGAAGCCGATGCCCACCTGACCGTTGACGGTGTTGATATTGGGACGGGTCCCCTCGAGCGCTCGGTGCGCCGAAAGCCCGGGCGCGTTTCCGTGCTCGTAACCAAGAGCGGATTCGATCCTTGGACGAAAGAGATAGACATTAGTGCCGGCGAGGAAAAGCAAGCGACGGTGGATCTTGTACCCGAGAAAAAGACCGGCACCTTGGTCGTGTATGCCGCTGGACAGGGCCCGATGACGCTGCTTATCGACGGCAAGGAGGCGGGTACGTTACCGTGGACCGGAGATGTTTCCCCCGGCATACATGACCTTTGCGCGCGGAGCGCACACGGGACAAGTCCCGTGCGAAGGATTGCCGTTTCCGCCAAAGGCCGGACTGAATTGGATCTCGCGATTGTCGAAAAACCGGCCAAGCTCCGCGTGACGACAGCGGATCCGGGGGCCGTGATTCGAATTGACGGCACTCCCTACGGCAGCCAAAAATTCGAAGGCGAGTTGGTACCTGGCAAGCACGCGGTGAGCGTCGAACAACAGGGCTTCGTCCCTAGCGTAATGAATCTGATCTTGGAGCCCGGCGAGATTAAAGCACTCGACAATGTTGTGCTGGAGCGCTCGCCGAAGTCTACGGGGGCCAGCGCACGTCGCGACAACCGGGGCATCTACAGTATGATCGCGATCGACGGGTTGATCGGCAAGCCAACGCATTCCCTTGCGGCGGCCTGTCCGGCAGCGTCGCTGGGTGGTAATTGTAGTTCCTGGGTAACCACCGGGGGCGAGCTCGATGTACACGTTGGTTACTCATTCGGTGTCTTTGGCGTTGAGGGTTTCATGCTCGGTGGAACCAACTTGTCCGTTGCGCACATGGAGTTTCCAAGCGACGTGAATCCCTCCCAGTCCGCTTGGTACGGCATCGCCCGCAAAGAGCGGTATTTGATTTTTGAACCCGTTTTTGGGGGCGGCGCCGCGGGACGCGTATCGACGCAGGGCAAGGCCTATCGATTGAGTACGGCTTTGGGCTTTGGCCTTGCCTGGAGAACGACTGAGATAAGTCGCCATGTTGAAGCCACGGCGATCGCAACTCCGGGGTCGATTCTGCGCCGGGACAGCAAAACCCTAACCACCAGTGGTGACAGCCGAGTCGTGCCGATGTTCACCTGGGACTCGGACATACAACTCGGCGACACCCCGGGCACCCGCGTATTTCTCGGCATTCACGCCCAAGTCGAGGCAGGTTCCCAGCCACAGGTAATCCCGGGCACCGGAAATCTCGGTTTCGATCAGACTTCGGGCCAAGGCGTGCCATTTGGAGCCGGCTCGCTTGAGATCAGACGCAGTCCGGCCTTCTATTTTGGCCCAAGATTTGGGCTAGCTATGGGGAATTGAGCAAGATGCGATAGCATCAATGCCATCCATGCAAGAGAACAGACTCTCGGTTAAAGTGTATCTCGAAGATACCGATGCGTTTGGTATCGTGTATCACGCCAATTACCTCAAGTACTGCGAGCGAGGGCGCACTGATCTGCTCGGGCAATGCGGATATTCCTTGGCAGAGATGCAGAAACAGGGCTGCCTGTTCGTGGTCTTCGACATGCACTTGCGTTTTCGGCATCCGGCTCGCCTGCACGACGAGCTCGAGGTTAGATCGCGAGTGGAGCGCGGGTCTGATTACAGAGCCACGTTTCAGCAAGAGGTATTGAAGCAAGGCATGGATACGCCAATCTTCCTTGCGGAGTCAACGGTAGTAACGATTGACAGCGAAGGCCAATTGTGCCCGCTACCCGAGGACTTACTGGTGACCTAGTCCATCGATTCAATAGAATCGATGGACTAGAAAATCGCGAAGCGATTTTGGGTTTGGGCGAATGCCCAAAGATAATAAGGCTAGTGGCGCGATGGCCGCGCAGCGGCCGGTCCGAAGGACCCATCAGTTCTGATGAATCGCGCTACTAGTTGGCACAATTGCCGGAGCCTGGTCGAGGCGACGGTGTCAAGCTATCCTCGTGCCTGTGACTCAACGAATCATCGTTGTAGAAGACGAGCCCGCCATTGCTGAGTCGGTGGCCTATTCACTGCAGCGCGATGGGTACGAAGTCGCAACGGCCGCCACAGTAGGTGAAGCGCGCCAACTGGTGGAGCAGGCCGATCTCGTGGTGTTGGATTTGATTTTGCCCGATGGCGACGGTATCGAGATATTGCGCCAATTGCGGCGAGACGGACGACAAACCGCCGTTATTGTTCTGTCGAGTCGCGACGCCGAATCCGACCGTATAGCAGCGCTTGAAATTGGTGCCGACGACTACGTGACCAAGCCGTTTTCACCGCGTGAAGTCGTTGCGCGAGTACGGGCCGTGTTGCGACGCACTTCCGTCGCGGTTGGATCAGAGCCAGCCCCAGCCGCTTCCCCACCGATTCGCCTAGATCGCGAAACAAGACGTGCCTCCGTACTCAAGCAAAGCCTAGAGCTAACCCGGGTGGAGTTCGATCTATTGGCAACGCTGCTGGACATTCCAGGGCGCGTATACACGCGCGCGCAGTTGATTGATCTCGTTTGGGGGGATGGTTTTGCCTTATCGGATCGCACGGTGGATTCACACGTGAAGCTACTGCGGCGCAAAATTGCGGAGGCGGGTGGCGATGCAGACTGGATTGAAACGGTGCGCGGTGTGGGTTATCGGGTGCTCGCGGATGACTCCGCGATCCCCGTCGAAACTCTGGAGCCGGCCGTGCGGCGTTCATAAATTGCCAACAGGCCCATGGCGATTGGGGGCCAAGAGGCTATCCTCGACGGCGTGACGCGCTTACTCGTCGTTGGCACCGCTTGCATCGGTTTGATGCTGTTCGTGGCCTTCGTTGTGGCCCGATGGCTGCGTACGCGCACCCACGGCATGAGCGTACGCATGCAAGTATTTTTTGCACTTGCCCTCATTGTGGGGGCCTTTTCAGCGGGTCTTGGCGTGTTGGTGGTCGACCGAGTCGAGGCGCGCGGCGTGCGGTTGGCGACTCAAGCGGCACAAGACGAAGCCACGGCGCTGACAGGCATTTTAGCCGCAGACATTGCACGAGCCTCCGGGGATCTCACGCCGGTCACGACACGACTTGAGCAGGAACTAAAGAGTGGCGCCGACCTGCGGTTTGAGCTCCTCGACACTCACGGCAATCGGGTGTTTCCCCGCGCGGACTCGGCTATCGCCACCGATCCTGCCGTCGTATCCGTAGAGGCCCCATTGACCGTGGCAGGCAGGGAGATTGGCCGAGTGCGCGTCGTAAAGCCAACAGTCGTAGTCGAGCGCGTGCTAGCCGATTTTGCGCCCACAGTGTTAGTTATCAGCCTGGTGCTCGGCGCCGCAGCGGCGCTTGCCGCAGCGCTGATTGGTCGCGCAATTGCCGATCCAATCGAAAAACTCACGACCTTCGCCGAACAAGTAAGCACGGGGGAACGAAGCCCTGCGGTCCCCGCGACCTCAGGCGGTCGCGAAGTGGATCGCCTTGCACGCGCCCTCGATTCAATGCGACGGCAATTGGAAGGCCGCCCGTTTGTTGAAACCTTTGCCGCCGACCTTTCGCACGAGCTAAAAAACCCAGTGGCCGCAGTACGCGCCAGTGCGGAAGTACTAGAGGAAGGTGCCATCGACGAGCCCGAGCTAGCACGCCGTTTTGTCCATCGCATCCGGGAAGCAGCGGGCCGCATCGAGCACTTATTGCACGACTTGGTGAGCCTTGCCCGCATCGAGGCCCGCGGGGCAGAATCATTGGAGCGTGTGGATTTTTCCGAGCTCGTTCGTCAACAAACTGCGGCGCTGGGGGAAGCCGCAGCACGTGTAGATTTGAACAACACGGACGGGCTACGCGTACGTGGTGATTCTGCATGGCTCGCGCGCGCTGTGAATAATTTGCTGGACAATGCACTTTGCCACTCACCAGGAGAGTCGGGCGTGGTCGTCTCGGTTACACGCGACGAAACGGGGGTAAGCCTTTGTGTGCAAAACGAGGGTGAAGTAATCGGACGCGTGCGCGAGCAATTATTCCGTCGCTTCGTGACGACCCGTACAAAAATTGGGGGCAGCGGACTGGGGCTGGCAATTGTGCGTGCCGTTGCTGAGGCCCACGGTGGCCGCGTCGAATTGCTGAGTGCCGGTCCGCCTCGAGTTCAATTTCGGCTGACACTTCCGATGGCGTAGTACCCTACTGGGGACCAGCGCTGCTCTGAACGGCAGCTTGCAGACCACTAGTAGCGTCTAACGTGTACGGGTACGTCGGCACAAACGCAGTGCCGACGCCGGCGGTCGACCCCGTACAGTTCGTGAAGACGTTGCCGATTGATTGAAGAATGCTGGCGGCGTTACTATTCCCAAGGTCAATTGGGTTGGCTAGGCCCACAAAGACGTTGTTTTCCAGCCTCACATTGCAGTTTACGCCGGCTGCTACGCCTGACTGGTCCCCCGAACTCGTGTAAAGATTGTTGAATACGTGGTTCTTGCCGAAACGAACGCGTGGCATGCGCTCTCTGACGTTTGTGGCCCACCAATTGTGGTGCCAGGTAACATTCAGGTGACCTGTGTCTTCGCTGCCGTTGCTGTCAGAGCCGCCGACCAAGTTGGAGAACATGTGCCCATAGGCGTTCGCAGGATCAGTGCGTCCCGTATAGTGGAATTTGCTCCATGACACCGTGACCAAGTCGGATCCATTGGTGATATCCAGGTTACCGTCAGAACCGTCGTAAATATCGCAATGATCGATCCATACCTGACTGGTCTGGTGCAACACGCTTATCGCATCAGCGCCAGCCGAACAGTCTGAAGGGCTGTCCGTGCAATTGTTGCCCTGAACGGTAATATTGCGCAAAATGACGTTTGACACTGAGTTTATCTCAACGTGACCATGGATAATGGCCCCGCATGTTCCTACGATGGTCTTGTTCGAGCCAACCGTGACATCGCCGGTGATCGTGACGGGCCCTTGCACCAAGATAACGCGCGCCGTACTACCGGAAGCCTGGCTATTGAGCGCGGACAATGTGGTAACAACCACCGGCGTAAGACTGCCACCGCCGGTCGTTCCCGTTCCCCAGCCGACAAGTGTCGGGGGTGCCGGAAGTACCGCGCATGAGGTGCTCGCCGCGCCACCAGTGGCCGGCGCCCCACCCGTAGCGACATTGCCGCCACCTGACCTGGCGCCTCCTGTTGCCACGTTGCCCCCTTTCTCTCCGGATCCGCCACCAGCGCTTGCGCCGCCGGTGGTGGCCGTTCCAGTCGTTGACACACCACCGGTCCCTGTTGAGCCCCCGATCTGTCCGGTCAACGTTGACTGGTTCGAGCCACCGCAAGCCGCCAACGATGTGAGCATGGCAAAGGAGCTACAAATGAGAATCGGATGGACGCGATAGATTGCTTTCATTGTCTTCATTCTCGAATCCGGTACCGAACGCTTGCTTACATGACGCATGACGCCAACTCGGTCTTCAAAGGGCTCACTATTCGGGGCTGGGCCTTCCGGTTGGCTGACCCGGTGAGTTCTCGTGCGCGGTTTTGTCTTGGGAATCTTTGGGCGCGTCTCCGTGCCGCAACGACCCAAAGAGTCAGCATATTGGCTGCCACGTGTTTTCAAGCTCAGCGCCCCAGAAGGAGCCCGGCTGGGAAATCTCCATGAAAGCTCCATCAATCCGGCGTCGATACCCAGGTGACATTCCATCAAGCTGTGCAAAATCATTAGTCTCCGTCCCGCATCGCGGTGGCACGCCGCGCAGGAAACGCTGTGAAAAACGGTCCGATACCTTTACCCCGTCATGTCGCCATCATCATGGATGGCAATGGCCGTTGGGCGATGGCGCGTGGCCTACGGCGCATCGACGGCCACGCTGAAGGTGCCAAAGCGGTTCGGCATGCCGTCGAAACGGCGTCGCGCATTGGAATTGAGTACCTGACGCTTTACGCATTTAGCGCCAATAACTGGGCGCGACCTTCCGCTGAAGTCGAAGCGCTCATGGCATTAATGGTGGATTTTGCGCGGAGCGAATGCGCCGAGCTTAGGCAAAACGGGATTTGTGTAAAAGTCATTGGGCAAACTGAGCGACTGCCCCAATATACGAAGGATGCCGTCAGCGACCTGGTGGGCGCTACGACCGAAGGTAAACGTATGACGTTGACCTTAGCGCTGTCGTACGGCGCACGACAAGACGTGCTCGATGCCACGCGCAAGCTGGCACAAAATGTCAAAGACGGACTGTTCGACCCCGCGGCGATCGATGAGCGAAAGCTGCGCGCGGCCATGACGACACACTACATGCCCGATGTCGATCTGCTGATTCGAACCGGGGGAGAATCGCGCATTAGCGATTTCTTGTTGCTAGAAGCAGCGTACGCCGAATTGCTCTTCTTGCCCATGATGTGGCCGGAGTTCGCGCCACAAACGCTTTACGAAGCCATCGATCACTACCGAGGCCTTGAGCGTCGATTTGGCATGACATCCGAACAGCTCCAAGCCAATGAAACCCTACCGGCAATACCGCTGATTCACGCCGCGCTCGGGTAGATCTTTGGTGCCACGGCGGCACATGGCTATGAGATAAGATGCCGGCAGGTGGCGCCGGGGCGGGCACAGAGGCCCGCCCTTACGACAATGGCATCCTGTTACCCTGGATGACTAGTTTCACTCCACCCGCTCGGGGTTCCGCAGAGGTAAAAAATGGGGCCATGTGCCTTACCGTTGAGCAGCCCGGCAAAGATCGTTGGGACGCTCAGCTGCGACACAGGGAAATGATTCTGCAGCAGGGGCACAGCTACCGGTTGAGCTTCAAAGTTTGGGCGAGTCGAGCGACCCGGATCACCGTCAAGGTGGGCAAATCGGGGCCGCCGTACACGGATTATTGGACGCGGATGATCCCTTTGACAAAAAACCCCCAAGTTATCAGCACCGAGTTTAGAATGGCGCATCCGGATGACGCCACTGTGGAGCTGGCTCTGCATGCGGGCGGTGCCATGGTGACTGGAATCGAGCCGGTGGAGCTGTGTTTCGACGACGTGGTGCTATCCGATCCCGAATATATCCCGCAACCACCTGCGCCGGTGGCGATCGTACCCAAGATCCGCGTCAATCAGCTGGGCTATTTGCCGCACGCGGCAAAGCTGGCTACGTGGGTGTCATTAGACACGGCACCTCACCGCTGGGAGCTGCTTGATAGTGCGGGCCAAGTCGTCGCTCGCGGCGAAACCATCGTGCACGGACCGGACATCTCTTCGGGCGATTCCGTACACGTCATTGATTTTTCCGGTTTCGAACGATCCGCACAGTCATTGGTGCTGCAAGTGGGTGGTGACAAGAGTGACGCATTTGCGGTGGGAGCGCGTATCTATCGCTCACTTGCGCGGGATGCTTTGCGGTTCTTTTATCATAACCGAAGCGGAATCGCGGTCGAGATGCCTCAGGCCGGTCGACCCGAGTGGGCTCGCCCTGCGGGTCACACTGCGCGCTGCCTTACTGCAGCGCAAACTGCCTGGGTCGCCGCTACGGCACATCCCGACCTATTTGCACCAGCAACGGACTCGATGGGCGGAGGCGCCTACGAGGACAGCGAAGTTCAGGATGAGTTTTATTGGGCCGCGGCCGAGCTTTATCTGACAACCGGCAGACCTGAGTATCAACGGTCACTCACAGAAAGCCGTCTTGATGGCGCAATCGCTCCCGATCTGGTGGTAAACGGCCGAGCAACGTCGAGCGCCGCGACCTGGCAACGCGTGGACGTGCTATGCAAGATATCCCTCGCATTGGCGCCAAACCCCGTCGCAAAAGGCCGCGCCAACTTTTACAGGAAACAACTGCGTGACACGGCGGATCAATTGCTCGCAACGCGGGCGCACCAAGGCTATCGCTTCCCTATGGAGTCCGGCGCTGACGGCGCCTACCCCTGGGGCTCGAATTCGCTCGTACTCGGCAACATGGTGTTGCTGGGCGCAGCTGCCGACTTCACGGGCGCGGACAAGTACTTAGCCAGGGTCGTATCCGGGATGGACTATCTGCTCGGGCGTAACGCTCTGGGACAATCCTACGTCACGGGCTACGGCACCCGACCCCTGCGCAACCCACGTCACCGGTTTTGGGCGCATCAAGCCAATCCCAAGTATCCAACCGCCCCGCCCGGGATCGTTTCGGGCGGCCCGAACTCGCGGATTCAGGATCCGTACAGCGTGGCCGCCGGTCTCAAGGGGTGCCCGCTGCAAAAGTGCTTCGTCGATCACATTGAAGCCTATTCCGTCAATGAGCTAGCGATCAATTGGAATGCGGCACTCCTCTGGGCCGCCGCGTGGCTCGATGAACACGGGGCAGCCTCCGCGCAATAACATAAGTCGGTACTTCCATTGACGCGTGAAAAATTCAGCTGCAACTGCACAACAATACTAATTGAGCCGCGCTGAGTGCTTCGAATCACTTTAGTTTCAATATGCCGGCTTTCCGATCCATCGGCACAAAGCGTCGCTTGGGTTCGTTCCATTCCAGTTCCGGATCAATCCTAATCTTCATTGCGACGCTCGTCAGTTGCAGCGGCTCGGACGGCAGTACGCTCAATCTGGCAAACCAGGGGCTGTCCTCAGGCAGCCACACCATTTCGGCCAAGGCCTACGATAACGCCACCAAAGATCTGGTTCTCCAAGTGCCGGGCACGACGTGGGGCCGCGCCGACTGCACTCGGTCGGTACAGACAGTAACCTGGACGGTTACAATGCCCTAATGCCCGTTCGACCAAAACCACGTCGCGATCGACTTCTCATTATTCTGCTAGGCGGAATCCCGGTGGCTCTGATTGTGACGGTGATTGGCTTACTTCTTGGACCGCGGAAATCTCCCATGTCTCGAGAATTGAAAATCATCGACCAGGAAACGGTGTCTGCGCCATCCGGGGTGACAAATAAGAATAGCGCTGCCACCGTGTCGGAAGTCGCCAACGACGGCCTGCCGTTTCGGGATCCCGGGCCCACCGACAGTCATACGGGTCCCGTTCACCCGCATCCCATCACGTCGGAAAGAATCAGGATACAGCGTGAAAACCAGCTAATTGGGGCAATGAGCGACGCAATGGATGTCCGTGATGGCGAACAGCTGCGTAAGAGCCTCAACAAGTACCGCGAGCAATATCCCGAAGATCCGAATCAACTCCAGGAAGGGTAACCAGATCATCGCGGATTGCCTGGAGCAACTGGGCGCGGCATCCGCGGCCGTCGGTCAACACTACTACGAAAAGGAGCGTGGTTCCATTTTGCGTCGTTTCGTAGGAAGGTACTGCCTCGAGCTTTGACGGATCATCGAATCAACCTCGCACAATTCCCGACTGACTGAGCGCACAATTCGGCAGTTAACGTATCGTTCCGGAGCGTCTATATGAATCGCAAGACATCGTTATGGTCGGCTGTAGTTCAGGCATCGTTGTTGTTTGGTTGCAGCGGCAGCGACAGCTCAACTCCACCGGCGTCGTCGGGAGGAGCCACCAACTCGGGGACTGGCGGTGCCGTGAACTCGGGCGGCGCCAGCAGTGTTGGAGGGACGCAGTTGGCGACGGGCGGAATCAGCGCTGCCGCCGGCGCCGGCAGTGGCGGAATCACCACGACCGGCGGTGCCGTTAGCAACACCGGGGGAACCGTCGGCACGGGTGGAGTCGTAGCCACCGGTGGAGTCGTCAGCACCGGTGGAACAACGGCTACGGGCGGCAATGTCGCGGCCGGTGGAATCACGGCTACGGGCGGGTCCAAGACCACGGGCGGCGCAACAGCTGCCGGTGGTACGATTGCTACTGGTGGGACTCAGGCCACTGGCGGCACAAAGACCACGGGTGGAGCCACGAGTGCGGGGGGTACGAGCGGCACGGGCGGTGCCAAGACTACCGGTGGCGCGACAGGCACCGGCGGCGGGACGAGTACCTGCGCTGCAGCAACACCCACCGCCTGTACCTCGGCACCCACAGTGCGAATTACGGAGATCGATGTCGGCGCAACCGTGGTGGCTAATGAAGATGATGCAGCACTCAAGTTACTGTCGATTTCCCCCATCCCGTCCGGGGGCTCACGCATCGCCTGGATGGGCAATGACAGTCAGGTGCATATCACGACGCTCGACTGCAATGACAATGTCGTGAGTACGTTCGGTTTGCCAGCCATGGACTACGGCGACATCTACGCCGACAACAACGGTGGTGTCTTGTTGGTGGCGAGAAATGCACAGGGTGGTGGTACGCTCAACTGTGGTAACCCCGCCAATCTCTGCGGGACACCACCGAGTCCGGCGGTCCCTTGTTATGATGAGTACATGGTTCGTTTTGATGGCACGACAGAGACTTGGGCCACTAAGCTGACAACGTCGAGCGCAACCGTGCCACCGTATTCGACGAGTCCCACCAGTACCCAACGGGTGTACTATATTTGGTGGTATGCCCATCACGGGCGGCTCGCCTTCGATGGCACGAACTATGCGGGCTACTATGGCGCGGCTGTCAGTGTGTCTCAGGCCTGCACCACGGGCGGTAACACGGCCATTAATATCCATCAAGGCGATGAAATGAGAGTGGTCGGTCCAACAGGAACATTGCTGACCGGGCACAACAGCTTTGACTGGGGCTGCAGCCACAGTGGTTTCGAAAAAATTGTCTGGGATCCGGCGGCGGCCAGATTCGTGATGATTTGTCGGTCCGACACATACCCGCAAGTGGGGCTCAACGTAAATGCAACGAACTTGGTGTATGCGATTGACGCAGCAAACTCGGCCGTTAGCAACTTGGTGCTGGCTTCAGGCGGCGGTTATTGGGTCCTTGTCAGCAACGTCGGGGCTTTGCATATGTTTAGATTCACGACGGGTGCAGACACGGCAGACATCAGCCTCGGAAGCGGGAATAAGCCACACCTCGTAACCTATGGTAGCCACCTCTTGGGTTCATGGGTGCCCGCTTCGGGAACAAACATGGTTGGGCAAATTCTCGACGCCTCCACCGGCGCGACGGTTGGCACAACGTTCCCTATCGCCGTGCCCAGTAACCAGTTCCATGATTTCAGAAACTATTCAGACGGCAGCGCGGCCTACGTTGCACCCGGTAGTACCGCCACGAAGCTCAAGATCGTGCGAGTAATGCCCTGTCAGTAGAATGTCCCCTCCCTGAGTCTTGCGCTAGTTTCTCTATTTGCTTAGTTGGGCACCACGTCAAATTCGCCTTGCAGGCCAACAGCGTAGAATGGGCGTCCCCAATATGCCACGTCTCGGCCCACGACTCTCAGCACCGGTCGCGCCCAAGTGATCCCACTGGTTACACCTAGTCCTATTCGCAATCTCGACTCCAAACGCTGGGTGATATCAAACGCTAGGAAGCTAAGCCCAGTAATCAGCGTTGTAGATTGGGGATTGTAGGGTGGATTGGCTTCAGCCCCGTACCGTAATAATTGCCCACCCGCGCCCAGACAGAGTTGACCTCGCAATGTTGATGTTGGCCTACCCAATTCATAGCCCAACGTACCGGTTGCAGATCCCAGCCACAGATGGGTTGTTCCCTCAGGCTGGCTGACTTGCGCTGCACTAATGGGTATCCAAAGGCGCGTACCGGCAGTAAGAGAATTCACAATTTGTGTTGAGAGGGAAATCGTTGCGACCCCATTGGGCGAGAATCCTCCACGGCTGACAATCAAGGCGGAACCGACACCAAGCCATACCGGCCAATGCATTCGCGATGGCGTGACCTTGCCTTCGATGATTCTTGCCGTTCCAGTCCGCAAGGGAGAGGGCGTGACATTTGTCGACTTCGGTGCATTGATGCCGATTTTCAGGACCCGCGCCCGCAGCACTTCGACGGCTTGAATCGCAAGAATCGCAGCCGCTTGAGGTGAACCCTGAATGACTTCAGTGCCTGCCTTGGGTTGCTGCGCAGAGCTTGCTGCCCAAATCTCGCAGGTGGGAGGATTCGCCTCTACGCGAATAACGGCAATGGCGTCGTTGATTTGAGCGACGCTTTCCAGCGGATAGTTATTTTCCTCGACGTCTACTACTTGCCATCCATCGGACTGAAGTTCAGCTCGCACACGCGCCTTGGTACTTTCGTTGCTGGGACTCCCTACCAGTACAATGCGATGGGCGCGAACGGCCGAGGACTCTTGGCAGAGCCCGCGGCGGGCCAAAGTGGAACAGAACACAATGAAGCACCACACGGTTAGCGATGCGAAAGCTTTCCCTGATGCCCGGCTGTTCCTCAACGATCGGAGCCTAGCAGCGTATGCGCCAGACGGGCATGTGGACCTTCCGGATATCGAGTCAAATATCGCGCTGCGACCTGTCTGGCATCGCCGACTTGGCCCGAGTGGGACAGGCATTCCATCAGGCGCCCTTCAGCTTCCCGCGCTAGAGCCCCGCCCGGCTGCTCCTTCAAATAGGTCATAAACCAACGTGCTGCGCTGCCGTAGTCGCTGGCCTGGTCAAAGGCCAAGCGCCCTAGCGTGAAGGCCGCCAAGGCCGCTTGGGGTTGACCCATGAAGCGACTTCGCAACAACTTCGCGGCATATTCCGCGCGTCCATTTTTACCCGCATAGCGGGCCACGTCCATCAGAAGCGCGAGTTCCGTCGCTGATGCCTTTGCGCAGGTCGGCTCGAAGCCGAATTGATCGACGACCGCGTAGGCGCCGCGATACTGGCCCTTTTGTGCGAGCGTCTGCCACTTCGCTGCGGTCGCACTCAGCATACTCGTCGCAGTTTCGCGCATCACGCGTTCGGGACCCACGTTGACGATTTCGGGGCTGGTCTCCGCAACGTTTGCCGTTTGCGCTCCCGAATCCCCGAGAAGTGCACGTTCCGTCGTTGTAACACTGAGCGTATCACCACAACGCGTTCGTAGCATTTCATTGGCTCGCACGTCACGGCCATGACTGAACTGACAACCCGTAACTACCACCGCACCCTTACGCACGGCGAGTTCAAGTGATTCGCTTTCCGGACGCCAATCCAAGTCAAATTCGGTTCCGGTAACCGTGACCGCGAACGGACCGGTGGCAATGCTCCACCGAGTACCGTCGTGATGTGCGACATTGAACGCCAGATGACCGCGTTCAACCATAATATTCACGCTTTCTGTGTCGGAGCGCGCGATACGAGCCCGTGCTCCGGCGGCCAGCGTAACGCGCGTGCCTTCGGAGAACTGAATCGGGACCGCTGCAGACTCAGGTGCGGATACCCAGGCGCCTGTGCTCCCTTGGCTAATCGAAGCAGGTGCTTGCCACTTGATGGCGAACCGAACCGGACGAGGCTTCTGCTCAATCGCCACCCATACTACGGCACCAACCAGTGCAGCCGCGGCGAGAGCCGGCCAAAGCAGGAGCCGCGGACGCGAGCGCAAGGTGGACGTCGACGCATCGGCTACAAATCGGCTTTGATCGGACAAGAAGTCCTGTTCCGAGAACGCCGCATCTTGCTCGTTGGCGATAGACTCCCCAAGAGTCGTGAGGAAACGCTTGTTCATGATTGCGTCTCCTTCATCCATTCGAGAAGTGCAGGTTCCGTGTTTGCAAGACCAAAGAACTGCTGACTGGCTTTGGTAAGCTTCCTTTTGACGGTCGCGAGGGACACACCCACAGCAGCGGCCACTTCCGTAAGTTCCAGCTGCTCAATGTATCGGAGGGCGAATAGTATGCGGTCGTCATCGCTCATCCGTCCAAGCACCCGATATGTCGCGCGAAGCGGTTGGCTCCACTCGTCCACTCGGGGAATTACACTCGGCTGGGGCACGGCATAAAAAGGTAAGTATTGGAATATGCGCCTGCGCCGGCGCCGTCGAATATGACCGCGCGCAGTATGCACCGCGATTGTCGTCAGCCAGTTCCTCAAGCATTTCGGATCATCCAATCGGTTAAGGCTCTGCAGTGCCTCGACGAAGACGTCGTGCAAGACGCCCGGCAATTCAGGGTCCGGACCTAGAACTCGCCCCAAGACTCTTTGAATGAAGCGGCCATGGCGCTCGAATAGGGCGGTCGCAGCTTCGGCACGACTCGCCCGTAGAGCGGCCACTAGTCCAACGTCCGAATCCGGAATCGGAAAGGGAAGTATCTCCCGACTGATCGGCGATTTCTGCCTGGGTAGGGGGGCGGAAATCTTTGACACAGTAACAATAGTGTAGATCCGCATAAATGACGGCTCAAGTTTGAGAACTCGCTGCACTGGAAACATTGCCGTGAAATAGGGAAAACGCCCTGCTATTCTGGGTCGTGGCCCGACCGTCGTTGGTGCGGAAAATTTCAGTCGAAGCTGTACTTCTGATACTCGCTTGCCCGATTTCAACGACTTCATGCGGAGACGTTGTTGCCACCACCATAACAAGAAGCCATTCCGGCCCCCAAATGGCGCGTGACGCCAGTTCATCAGACACGGGCAGCCTTGCCGGTTGTCTGGTTGGATCCCTGGAGTTTCGCGTATGGTTGTTTATCAAGCCACAAGCGAACGTGGGTGGGGTTACTTACGCACTCGAGCAGGTCGAAGTCGATGCCGCTTCGATCGGTTTTAGCACGACTTTCGTTAATTGGATGACGACACTCACGAATGGTCGACTGTGCTTTGTTCCTGAGGTTACCGTGTCACCGAATGTCCTCACCACATTCACGAACATTTGCGACGGCGGTCCGGGGCCATGGATTCCCGATGTTGCAGATGAGTTGAAGCAACTGGCACCGGTTGGGAAATACGATTCGATTTTTCTGTACGCACCTCACACTGGTGCAGTTACTACCTGTGCATTGTGGCCCACAGCCGAAACGAACTACGCTTCGTTCGCCTATCTCGATCCCCGCGGCGCGACGACTTGGCAAGATCGCAATTTAGATGCATACGATCGGCTCGTTTGGTCTTTTGCGATCGGTGCGGCAAATTTTTACGAGAACTTGTCGGACGTCACGCCACCCCCAGTGCCAAGTCCTAGTGACTCGGCGACTTATGGTTACACACCCGACATGGCGCCCTACAGCGGGCTCAAAACCTGGTACGCTGATCTATTGAATCGACAGGTCCTACAAAACGGTGTTCCCTCAGGCTTGGGCGAGCCCGCTTGGGCTCATGGCAACATGCGCGACGCTGCTCTGCTTCAATAGCCTGCCGTCTCGAGTTGCTCGCGTTCACAGAGCTGAAGGCCCACCTCACTCACCTACTTGCGAAGCATCCAGATGATGGCCGCTGTGACCAGCCCCACCGCGATCCAGCCTAGCTCCTTGTTGGGCCAAGGCTCAGGCACAGCCCTGGGCGGAACTGGGAATTCCACTTCATGGACTTGGCGCGTCTCTCCATCGACCAGCAGCACGCCGTCGACTTGAAATGCGACCAGATACTCCAGTAGTTGGCGGCGCGTTGCAGCTGTAGCTAAGCGTGGCGCAAACTTCCCCGATTTGACTTCGGCAACATATGTTTGCCCCCGCCGAGCCACGACGTAGTCTGCTCGCACCGAAATAATCGTCGGTTGGCCATCGACGACTAGCGAGTAGCTTCCTTCGACCTGCGCGCCCAATACATCGTAGCCGAGTCTCTCAAGGAGCCTAGGAGCCTCTGCCTCCGCTCCCTGAGCGCGCGACCATTGGCGGCGTCGTAACCACCGCGTATACCAGCGACGGCCCGCAAACCACAGCGCGAAAACCGCCGTTAGAAGGGCTACGGCCAGCGCTACATGAATCAACGGCACGGACATAGTTTGCATCGGACGCGGCAATGGTAGCTTTTCTTTGTATATTGAAGGCTTTGGATAGGTCTGGGGCCGGCTGGGGTCGGGCTGTTTCTGTACGATGATTCAGGGGAAATGCTCTGTGGAACTTGGGGCACCGGTCTGGCTGGGGAAACGACAAATGAGCATCATATCTACTTTACCGCGGGCTTTCACCACCATGAATCAACGGCGCAGGCACTAGCCGGGATCAGCCGCTGGCTAGTGCTGGAGGACGTACCCCTAACCGTTCAGTACGAGGGCGAGACGCGCGTTGTCGGTAAAGGATGGTAGGCCAACAAACTTCGGTAAATCTTGGATTTCGCTGCCTTGTTCTCACTGTGAGGCCCCGAATGTGGCAGTATCGGGGCGCTTAGTCGATAAATCCCCCGAGGCTTGGCCACCATGACTAGACTTTATCCCGGCTCCCTGCATGCCATTTTAACTGGTTTTCTGTTGCTCGGTTGCGGCGGAAACGTCGAAGACTGCTTGGGTTCAAATTGCGGAACATCGGGCAATTCCAATAATTCGGGCGGAGCATCATCCGCAGCTGGTGGCAATATATTTATGGGAGGGCAGTCCAACAACCCACCTCAAGGTTGCGCAGTTAACGGACGCTACTATGGTATCGGTGTAAGTTTTCCGTCGTCGGATGGCTGCAACACTTGCAATTGTATAGTGGTAAACGGCGTTGCTCAAGTTGCCTGCACGGCGAAGGGCTGCGCTTTCGATGCGGGCCCTGCCGGTTGCTATTACAACGGCATCAATTACCCTTACGGGGCGACCTTCGAATCCGCTGATGGGTGCAACAGCTGCAATTGTTCAAACTACGGAGTTTCATGCACCGGGTTTTACTGCGTACAGGATGCCGGGGCGGCCGTATGCAATTACGCGGGCAGAACGTACTATTTGGGCGATACCTTCAGGTCTTCGGATGGTTGCAATACCTGCAGTTGTTCCAATTATGGCGTCAGCTGCACGGCAATGTCCTGCGCACAGGATGCGGGGCTCCCTGGCTGCTATTACAACGGCATAACTTACCCGTATGGCGCAAGGTTCTGGTCCGCGGACGGGTGCAACACCTGCAACTGTTACGACAATGGGATCCTATGCACCACGATGGACTGCGGTTAGGACGCGAGAACACCCGATAGCGGTGCTGCGGACGCTGCGGAACCCAGCTAGTTGCAGTCTGACTGTTATGTGTCTGCCGCGGCGCATCCGTCAGAAATCGGCAATTGTCCTGTCTCGACGATGTAGACAAAAGCGAGTAAGCAATTGGAGTGATGTCGCTACTCGGGTCTTGGTTGGTACTGTCGTTTGCAGTTTGGTTTACGTCGGTCATTTTGCCAGGCTTCTCTGTGAAGGGCTTCGGTGGTGCAGTTCGGGTTGCGGCTGTCTTTGGGATCCTGAATTGGGCTATTGGGTGGCTGATCTTTGGGGTGATCGGCGTTGCCACGTTGTTCATTGGTTTCATTCTGACTTTCATAACAAGGGCTTTGGTCAACGCGATCCTGCTCAAGATCACGGATGCGTTGACCGAGAGTCTAGAGATTAAGGGCTTTGGGCGAGCGATCTTGGGCGGCCTCCTCATGAGCGGTATTGGCACAGCCGCGGAAGCCTTGTTGCATCACACTTTCCACTGAACTCGCACTGCCGGCGCTGACACCCGCAGTTTCGACACAGCGCGTTTGCCTGACGTAAAACCGACGCAGTAGAGGCATTGACGCAAATTCGCTGATTGCGTGCCGCCGTGACAAAACAAGACACGCGCAACTTCCGCATAGGGTGTCGTTGCGTAGAGTTGCTCGACATTCATTATCTTACTTTCGTCGAGTGTGAGCAGAACGCTTGCGGAAGTACTGGTCTAGCCGTTACTCTGTCAGGATTAGGAATTGTTCCGACTTCGGAGGCATCATGATTCAGGAACCATGTGCAGCAAGAAGTATCGTCGCTTGTCTATTCATCGCCGCTGCGGTGAGTTGCACGGGCAGCAGCCCCAACGCTGGTAATCTGGGTGGCAGCGCGAGCAGCAGTGTCGGCGCCTCTGGGTCGAATGTCGGAGGCAATGGCGCTGGGGGTACCACGAGCGGAACACTTCACGCCGGTGGCACGGCGGAAACGGACAGTGCGGCTGGAGGTTCCGCGGCAACAGGTGGTACGACCTCCAGTAACGGAAGCTGTATCGGGGCCACGTTCCTGTCGTCACTGGGCAAGTCTTCGGTCATGATCGGGGCGACTATGGCGGACGCGACAGCCAATTCTGCGCCATTTGATGGTCGTTATCTGTACTTGTCAGGTGGATATTTCGATGGCGCGGATCCTTGCACTTCCTGTGCGACTGGCTGCACAACCAACGGGACATCCTGCGCTAACACGGCGGGTTGTGGATGGTGGGGCTGCTGGCAATGGGATCAAGACCCCCCAGGACAATACGTGGCAAACTTTATTTCGACTACGAGCGGCGCGACTTTCAATAGCCAGGCGCACCCACAGATCCCAATGTTTACCTACTATGAGGTATTGCAGGCGAGCGGGGCGTCAGAAGGCGCAGCGGAAGTGACCGCCATGAATAACCAAACATTTTTGCACAAGTACTTTGCCGATTTTCGGTTGGTATTGCAGAAGATTGGGACCAATCGAGCACTGCTACACCTTGAGCCAGATTTCTGGGGTTACGTCGAGCAGTCGGGGAGCGATCCGCATGCAATGGCCGCCCCGGTTACGGCAGCAAACCCCACCGACTGCGGCAGTTCGGAGAACAGCATTGCCGGTGTTGCACGGTGTCTCATCGCGATGGTGAGAAAGTATGCCTCAAGCGCAAAGGTGGGGCTTCATGCATCGGGTTGGGGCACGAATATGGATGTGCTCTCCAACACAAGTGCGTCCTTTGATGTGGTGGGCGAGGCAACGAAACTGGGCAATTATCTGCGGGCGCTTGGCGCGGCCGACGGCGACTTCGTCGTGGCCGACATGAGTGACCGCGATGCCGGATATTATCAACAGCAAGGTCGAAATAGCTGGTGGGACGCCACCAACGCAACTTTGCCGAATTTTCACCAGGCATTTACCTGGGCCAAGACAGTCTCGAACACGGTCGGAAAGCCCATTATCTGGTGGCAGATACCCGTCGGTAACATGTCGCAGAACAACACGGCCAATCACTTTCAAGACAATCGGGTCGACTATTTGTTCGCGCACCTAGATGAAGTAGTAGCGGCAAACGGGGTTGGCCTATTCTTTGGAGCTGGCGATGGTCAGCAGACGACTCCGGAGACGGATGGCGGCAATCTCGTCGCAAGAGTGAAGGCCTATGCAGCAGCGCCGCGTTCGCCTTGTCCGTGATTTTGGAACACCTGGTCAGTGATCTTGCAGCTCGCTGCCGGGAACTAGCGTCAAGTTGTTCTCGAGCAGCACGGCAATCGATTCTTCAACGTTGTTGGTGCGAATTATCACGAACGCCGTGGCTCCAACGGCAAATGCGTACATGTATTCGATGCTAATTTTCGCCCCCGATAATACTCGCAGCGCCCTATTTACGGACCCGGGTTGGTTGGGGATCGAAAGGCAGATTACCTGTGTGACACTCAACGAAAAACCGCGGGCTCGGAGTACCTCTTGAGCTTTATTTACGTCCGAGACGACCATGCGCAAAATGCCAAAGTCTGACGTCTCGGCGATGCACAGCGCAGATATGTTTACCTCCTGTTCACCGAGAGCAGCAGTAACCTCAGTAAGTCGCCCAGAACGGTTCTCTAGAAAAACTGAAAGTTGTTGAATTATCATCGGTTATAATCTCCGCTTATCGATGACTCGCTTCGCTTTACCTTCACTGCGTTCAATGGTTTTGGGTTCGACCAGCTTCACGTTTACAGAAATGCTCAGCGCACTTTCCAATGCGTGATGAACTTTCATCGTCCAATTCTCAAGCTGTCCCACTTTGTCGGAAAATACATTTTCGTCAACCTCGACCATCAGTGTCATAAGGTCGAGATTATGTTCGCGCTCGACAACCAACAAGTAGTGTGGCGCCACACCAGCAATGTCTAAAAGAACGCTTTCAATCTGGGATGGAAACACATTAACACCCCGAATAATCAGCATATCATCGCTGCGGGCAAGACACTTCTGCATACGCGCCGACGTGCGTCCGCAAGCACAAGGGGATGCATCCAATTGGGTCAGGTCTCGCGTTCGATACCGGATAAGTGGTAGCCCTTCCTTAGTCACCGTCGTAAACACCAGCTCGCCCGTTCGCCCAGGCCCAAGTACGCACTGCGTCATCGGATCGATGATTTCAGCAACGAAATGGTCTTCTTGGATGTGAAGCCCTTTGCGCTCCAAGCATTCGCAGGAAACGCCTGGCCCGATTACTTCACTTAGACCATAGATGTCCAGGGCAGTGATTCCCAATCGCGCTTCGATTTCTCGGCGCATTCCCTCAGTCCAGGGCTCTGCGCCGAATATGCCCACACGCAGCCGCAGTTCGTCGCGCTCAATTCCCAACTCTAACAGCGTCTCTGCCAGATATAGGGCGTAGGATGGGGTGCACGCCAGCACAGTAGTCCCAAAGTCGCGCATGAGCTGAATTTGACGCCTGGTGTTACCGCCGGATATGGGAATGACAGCTGCGCCAATCTTTTCTGCGCCGTAATGCAAACCGAGTCCCCCGGTAAATAGACCGTAACCATAGGCCACCTGAACCATGTCTTTGGCTGTGGTCTCAGCCCCTGCCAAAGCTCGCGCCACGACCTCAGACCAAACTTGAATGTCCTTGCGCGTGTACCCGACAACTGTGGCGCGCCCAGTCGTACCCGAGGACGCATGAAGCCGCACGATTTGATCCAAAGGCACAGCGAATAGCCCGAACGGATATGTCTCTCTAAGATCGTCCTTGGTGGTGAAGGGGAGCTTTGGTAAGTCTTCAATAGATTTGATATCATCGGGCACAAGACCGAGTCGCTGCATCTTATCACGATAGAACGGGACATCGTGATAGACCCGCTCGATTAGATTCTGCAAGTCTTGACCTTGACGAGCAGAAAGTTCGTCGCGACTCAAACATTCACAACTGGGATTCCAGATCACAACAATGCCCTTTCTGGCTCGTTGCCGATGCTCAACATGTCGATGTTGAAGCCTAAATCGAAAGCCTTTGCGTTCAAGTCACGGTGCTTTGCGGGCACAGCCTCGGCGACGGCCGCTCGCCATGCGCTCGGATCTTCTGATAGGCGGCGCGCCAGCGCACCAATGATCACCGTATTGGCGACCTTAACATTGCCGAGCTGGCGCGCTATAGCCAATGCGTCGATGGCGTAGGTAGTTATCGGCAATTTTGCGAATGACTCCAGTAGCAAGGGTGGATATTCAGCAGCACCCGTCAATACAGGCAAGGGCTGAATCTGCTGTTTTGAGACAATGAGCATTCCACCGGGTCGCAAATATTCAATCGATCGCGCGGCTTCGAGAATCTCGAGGCCTAGCAATATGTCCGCCTGACCCTTCTCGATCACTGGCGAGTGGATCTCTGGGCCAAAGCGCACATGCGTTACTACACTGCCACCCCGCTGCGACATTCCGTGGATCTCGGAAACCTTGACTTGCTGAGACTGCAAAAGTGCATAATTTCCGATAATTCGCGCTGCCAGCAAGGCACCCTGGCCACCTACAGCTGCGATGAGAATATTCATTGAGCGGTTTCCTAGAAAACGACCTTGGGATCGGACTGGCCAAGACTGGGGGACAATGGCAATATCGCATCGAAAGCACAACTCGAAATACACAGGCCGCAACCGGCACAGAGTGTAGAATCAATGGCCGCCGCGCTGGGCCCCAGGGACAAGGCGGGACAGCCAAGCTCGAGGCATGTGCCACAGGCTTCACAGAGGTCCTGATTGATATGGTGAGGAAATCCCGGCGGCGAAACGCCTCGCTTTAGCAGACAAGCGCGACGCGTGACAATTACGGAGGGCGATTCACGTGCAACTTCCTCGCTGATCACGGACTCCAATTCCTCCAGATTGTACGCATCGACTTCCCTTACAGATTTTATGCCAAGACTCCGAGCAAGAGCGACAAAGTCAAGTTGCGGTGGTTCCGCACCCGACAAGGAATCACCAGAGGATGGATTGGACTGGTGCCCAGTCATGGCGGTCGTCGAATTGTCGAGAATTATAACCGTCGTGATTCCGCGGTTATACACGACATCAAGCAGCCCGGTGACACCCGAATGCCAGAATGTAGAATCTCCAATTACGGCGACGGTCTTCTTCGCGAATTGCCGGCCTCTAGCCTTTTCAAATCCAAAGGCCATTCCGATGCTAGCGCCCATGCAAATGCACGTGTCCATAGCTTCCAGGGGCGGAAATGCCGCCAGCGTGTAGCAGCCAATGTCACCTGCAACGTGTAATCCCAATTTGCGAAGAACTAGAAACGGCCCACGATGGTGGCAGCCGGGGCATAGAACCGGTGGACGAACCGGAAGGTTGCCGAGATTCGATACGTCGAGGGGAGCCGGAGCACCTAGATCCAGCGCTTGTCGCACAATTTCCGGACTCAGCTCTCCGATGACCGGAATACGATCTTTCCCTGCTACAACCAAACCGAAGCTCGCTAGTTTTTCCTCGAATATGGGCTCGAGTTCCTCGACTACCCTGATTTCATCGCAAGCGGCCGCAAACGCTAACAGGCGTTTCCTTGGCAAAGGGTAACTCATTCCGAGCTTGAATACGCTCAGGTTGGGCGCGGCTTCTCGTACGTATTGATAGGAAATCCCGCTTGTCACTATCCCAAGACGAGTATCACGCATCTCGACGCGATTTAAAGGAGTACTCTCCGAGAAAGATTCGAGATCCATCAGTCGCTGTTCGGCGATAACGCGTCGCTTTTTGGCGTATGCGGGGGCTACGATATATTTTCCACGGCGAGTGTCGTAGTCACGAAGCGGAATCTCAAGACGTTCTCCGGTTTCTACCAGGCTCATTGAATGAGCAATGCGGGTTGTTAGCCGAACAATGACTACCGTATCGAATTGCTCGCTCAGTTCGAAAGCGGCAAGCATGATGTCTTTACATTCCTGACTATCCGAGGGCTCGAGAACCGGGATTTTTCCTGCAATGCCAAAGTAACGAGTGTCTTGTTCGTTCTGAGAGCTATGTTGCCCTGGGTCATCGGCGACAACCACTACAAGGCCGGCATTAACGCCGGGGTATGAGACCGACAAAAGGGGATCCATCGCGACGTTAAGGCCGACGTGTTTCATCGCGACCATGCTGCGTGCGCCAGCGATTGATGCTCCAATTCCAATCTCGAGAGCAACCTTCTCATTCACCGACCACTCAGTATTCATTTCCGGGTACTCTGCCGCGTACTCTGTTATCTCCGTGCTCGGGGTGCCGGGATATGCCGTTACGACACGCACTGATGCTTCGAAAGCACCACGCGCGATAGCTTCGTTACCTAGCATCAGTCGTTTCATAGATCGCATCGCTCAGGAGAAAGTAGTTTAGCCAACACCGCCAATAAAACTCCTGTCCAATTGGGTGGAAGCCAAATATTCAAACGGACACGAGCAAACAGTGATTACGCGCAAAGTGTACTAGTGACAGTCCCATTGAATGCAAAACTTGCGTGCGGTTTAGTACGCAGACGCGGGACTTGCGTCGTAGACATGACTTTCGATAACAGACCTACAGGTCCAACAACGACTTCGCCAGCACAATGAATTCAAGATCAGGCCGCCGCGGCAGACCGAAGCGAGGGTTTCCATAGGGGAACGGCTCCCGTTCGCCCGTTTTGCAGTAACCACGACGCTCATACCAACTTATCAATTCTATGCGTTGAACGATGACGGTCATCCGCGCTTTGATGGCTGAGAACTTAGACCTCGCGCAGCGCTCGGCTTCTTCCAGAAGCTGGCGACCCAATCCGCGTGCCTGGTAGTCCGGCCGTATCGCAAGCATGCCAATGTGTGCGTAGTTCACTTCGTCGCGCACAAGCACACATCCGAGCAGCTCGTTTCCAGACTGGGCCAATATCAGGCGGGCCGAACTATCATGGACAAGCTCTGAAATTTCTTGGATATCCGTGCGCTGTCCGTCTAGGAAATGAGCTTCCGTCGTCCAGCCCTTGCAACTGATTTCACCCCGGTAAGCACTTTCGATCAAATCGACAATTCTCGATGTGTCACTTTCATTGGCAACTCGGAAAGCTGTCCTGCTCTGGCCCATTTGTCGGGTCGAATCTACAATTCGCATAGAAACCGCCATGAAGTTTAGCTCGCCGCAAGTCACACTGGGCCGCGCGTGAAAAAGGAAGCATAGTTTGGTGCGGTCACAGATGTCTAGACCTTTAGCACCTGGGGACTAACGAGGTCTATCTGCCGAGTACGGACGCGTATAGCAGAGCGGCACGGACGTCACCCGCAGCCAGGCCTGTTGCCGCCGCGATCGCTACAATATCAGGGACTGAATGCTGCTGTTGACGCAGGCGCCGCGCTTCGCGCAACACCAATGCCAGATGTTGACGAACATTGGGAGTAGCAGTGCCGATTTGCCGCCTGGCGTTCTCAAGCGCCTGGAAAAGCTCCTCGATTTCGGCCGGTGCTATGGGTTCAATCCCAACAGCTTCCCCAATCGCGTCCAGTGACAGAACTTGCTCTTGCCGCTTGAGGAGACTTTCGAGAATTGCAGCAATTGTAGGACGCATGGCCTCGGTCCTACTAAATGGAGTCGGAAGCATGGCTTTTTCCTGCCCCTGATGTACGCTGCGTGCCTCAGCTAGGCAAGTGCCAGACTTCTCAAAGGTCACGCTCCATGGAAATTAAGCAAGCCTCTGATTGCCGTTGGGACCTGATCAGCATGGGTGAAGTCATGTTGCGCCTCGATCCAGGCCCAGGTCGCATCCACACCGCACGCAATTTCGATGTTTGGGAAGGGGGCGGTGAATACAATGTAGCACGCGGCCTACGCCGTTGTTTTGGGCTTCGCACCGGCGTCGTGACGGCTCTTGCCGATAACCCTGTCGGGCATCTCATTGAAGATTTGATGCTGCAAGGGGGTGTGGATCTGTCGCTTTTACGCTGGCTTCCCTACGACGGTGTCGGGCGCGCCCTGCGCAATGGGCTAAACTTCACCGAGCGTGGACATGGCCCCAGGGCAGCCGTCGGTTGTTCGGATCGGGGGCACACGGCGGTATCTCAATTGGCTCCGGGTGATTTCGACTGGGACTATATCTTTGGTCAGCTGGGCGCGCGCTGGCTGCATTCCGGGGGCATATTCTGTGCGCTTAGCGAGTCCACTCCGGCCGTTGCAAAATGCGCCTTTGAATTGGCCAAGGCCAATGGAACTCTCGTCTCATACGATTTGAATTATCGCGACTCCCTGTGGCGCTCCGTGGGCGGTCAGAAGCAAGCCCAAAAAGTTAATCGTGATCTGATGCGTTTGGTTGATGTTTTGTTCGGCAATGAAGAGGACTTTTCCGCAGCCCTCGGGTTTGAAGTCGCGGGCACGGACGCAAGCTTTTCCGAGCTCAGCACGGATAACTTTCGTCGCATGATAGCGCGCGTTGTCGAAACTTACCCAAACATCAAGGCCGTCGCTACAACGCTGCGAACAGCAAGGAGTGCCACCATGAATGCCTGGGGAGCCGTTGGTTACTTAGAAGGCGATTTCTTCGAAGTTGCCCAGCAGGACATTGAAATTAACGACCGCGTAGGCGGCGGCGACTCATTTGCCTCGGGTTTCATTTGCGGTTTACTCGAGGAACGTGGCCTTGAGTGGGCACTTCGCTGCGGCGTCGCCCACGGGGCGCTAGCCATGTCCACCCCCGGCGATACGTCCATGGCCACTCGCACGGAAGTCGAACGGCTAATGAAGGGCTCAAGTGCCAGGATTTCACGATGAATCGCCAACAAATTGTCCAGCATGTTGAATCTGTCGGAATCGTCCCGATAATTCGAGCGCCTTCGGTGGAATTGGCCGCACGCATTGCGCGCGCCGTGCACGCGGGTGGAATCGACGTAATTGAGATAACGATGACCGTGCCGGACGCCATGTCTCTGATGCGGCGCTTGTCCTCGGAACTTGGCGATGCTGTACTGCTGGGCGCGGGAACAGTGCTCGACGCAAACACGGCCCGCTCTTGTATCGACGCCGGGGCTCAGTTTATCGTTGCCCCGGGGCTCGACATCGAAACGATCGAGGCTGTGCATGCTTTGGACAAAGCGGTCATGCCCGGGGTCTTGACGCCAACGGAAGTCATCACCGCATGGAAAGCAGGCGCGGACATGGCCAAGCTGTTCCCCTGTTCGGCGCTGGGGGGTGCCCGTTACCTTCGAGCGCTGCGCGCGCCCCTTCCACAAGTGAAATTCCTTCCAACTGGGGGCGTCGACCTGGATACTGCCGCGGAGTTTATCGCGGCTGGCGCCGCCGCTCTCGGCGTGGGAGCCGCGCTCTTTGACGTGAAACTGCTCGAGCAGCATGGCGTCGCTGCGCTAACTGAACGTGCGCAGAAACTGGTCGAGATAGTCCGCCGTGCCCGCATCGCGCGCGCAGCGCAGGCGCCGTAGCCTTGCGAATTGACGCTTATCTATGAACTCAAATGAGTATGAAGCCGAAATTTTGGAGCTCCGCCGAGAAATCGCCGAGTTGAAGTGTGACTTAGTGCTGGAGCGCAAGCTGGCTTCGGGACGGGGGCAGGGAGAACTTACCGAAGGATTTCAATCGGAGGAAGCGCTCCAGCGCGTCCATCGACAGCTTCGAATGATTAGTGACGCCAATCATGCATTGATTCGGGCCACAGATGAAATGGAGCTTCTGGACACCGTATGCACGATCGCCACCGGAATCGGGGGTTATCGAATGGCCTGGGTGGGTTATGCCGATGACGATGCGTCAAAAACGGTGCACCTGGTGGCCTTCGCGGGTATTGAAGACGGCTACCTGCAGAACATCAAGGTCACTTGGTCGGACGAGGATGAAAGCGGCCGCGGTCCCATGGGAACGGCGATTCGAACCCGGCTGCCCTGCCCCATCCAGAACGTCGCGAAAAATCCCCAATTTGGTCTCTGGCGTGTTGCAGCCCTGGAGCGGGGCTACACCTCCGTGTGCGGCCTGCCGTTAGTGGCTGGCAACCAAACCTTGGGTGCATTGGGCATTTACTCGTCTGCGCCGGACGCATTTGATACCGAGGAGGTGACACTTCTAAGTGAGCTAGCTACGGATCTGGCGTTCGGGATCGCCGTAATGCGCACGCGCCAGGAACACAAGCTGGCAGCACAGGCGTTGGCGGCAAGCGAAGTACGATTCAAACGTCTAGTGCAGAACTCAAACGATATCATTGCCACGACGGACGCAAACGGCGTTCAGACCAGCGTGAGCGGCCCCGTCGAAAGAATTCTTGGTTATTTACCCGAAGAGTTGATTGGTACCAGTGCCTTTGACCGAATGCACGCCGAGGATGTCGAGGCCATAAGAAAGGCTTTTGCCGCTGGGCTTACGCGACCTCTGTCCGTGCCAAGATTTGAATATAGGTATCGGCACAAGAACGGTGAGTGGATATACCTTGAAGCGGTCGGGGCCAACCGGCTAAACGACCCTTCGTTTGGAGGAATTGTACTAAACATTAGAGATATTTCGGACAGGAAAAAGGGGGAACGGGAGCGGGATAAGCTGCACAATCAATTGCAGCAGGCGATGAAGATGGAGGCGGTGGGACGTCTGGCGGGAGGCATCGCACATGACTTTAACAATCTGCTTACGGTTATCACGGGCAACGTCGAGCTGGCCAAACTAACCCTGCGTTCTTCAGACCCGCTTGTTCAACAGCTCGACGAGGTGATGAAAGCCAGCCGGAGTGCGGCTGCCCTGACCCGTCAACTACTATCTTTCTCGCGCCAGCAGATCATCGAACCGAGAATCATTGATCTAAACGAACTGGTCGACAACCTGCAAAAGATGTTGACTCGACTGATTGGGGAGAACATTGAGCTGCAAACGCGCTTGGCTAGTGACCTTTGCGCCGTTTCAGTGGATCCGGGCCAATTTGAGCAAGTGCTGGTCAACTTGGTTGTGAACGCTCGCGACGCCATGCAGCACGGGGGCAAGCTGTTGATCGAGACGTCGAATCTGGAGCTTGATCAGGAACACTGCGATCGCCATCCAAACACTGAGCCCGGTCAATTCGTGATGCTCGCCGTGAGCGACACGGGACACGGTATGAGCGAAGCGGTCAAGTTGCGGCTTTTTGAACCCTTTTTTACGACGAAACCCAAGGGACAAGGCACCGGGTTAGGCCTTGCGACGATTTTTGGCGCGGTCAAGCAAGCCGGCGGTTTTATCGAGGCGTATTCGGAAGTGGGCACAGGAAGTGCGTTCAAGATTTATTTACCGCGCGTCGAAGAGCCGGCGCAGAAGTTGGGCAGAACCGGGCCTGGCCCGGACATTCCAAGGGGCACTGAAACAGTTCTGCTGGTAGAAGACGAGGAAAGTGTGCGCGAGCTAGCTTGCGCCCTGCTCAAGCGGCTAGGTTACACCGTGCAGTGCGCCGCCAACGGTGGTGAAGCACTCATGCTCGTGAAGAATTACGATGACCCGATCGACCTCTTGATGACCGACGTTGTCATGCCGGGGATTAATGGTCGAGAATTGGCCGAGCGCATTTCGATAGTTCGACCCGCAATGAAAGTGTTATTTACCTCGGGATATACCGAAAATATAGTCGTACACCACGGCATCGTAGATGAGGACTTGAACTTCATAGGCAAGCCCTATTCGCTCGAGATGTTGGCCAGGAAATTGCGGGCGGTATTGGAACCAACACAAAAATAAAGGGAGCAAACCCTAGACAGCACTCCGACGGTCCGCTAGCATGTTCCGGCTCAGAACGGCCCTTTTCGCCGCACGAGCCCCGGCAAGGTCAATCAATGGCGAGCGTGGAATTAAACCAGGTCGACAAGATCTATGAGGGCGGGGTTAAGGCGGTCGATAATTTCAATCTCGACATTTCGGATCAAGAATTCATCGTACTAGTCGGACCGTCGGGTTGCGGCAAATCGACAACGCTGCGAATGATTGCCGGTCTCGAAGACGTAACTGGGGGCACGATTAGTATCGACGGTCGCGTCGTCAATGATGTGCCGCCCAAAGATCGAGATATAGCGATGGTGTTTCAGAGCTACGCGCTCTACCCCCATATGTCAGTTTATGAGAATATGGCGTTTGGCTTAGTAATGCGCAAAGTAGCGAAGAGCATCATTGATGAGAAAGTGCGCAAGGCAGCCGGCATTCTAGGAATAGAGGCATTGCTCGACCGGCGACCCAAGCAACTGTCCGGTGGTCAGCGGCAACGCGTTGCCCTCGGTCGTGCCATCGTGCGCGATCCGAAGTGCTTCTTGTTTGATGAACCCTTGTCCAATCTGGACGCTAAGTTGCGAGTGGAGATGCGGGCCGAGCTAAAGCGCCTTCATTTGGCACTAAAGAGCACCACCGTGTATGTGACTCACGACCAAGAAGAAGCGATTACGTTGGGAGACCGTCTTGTTGTAATGAAAGACGGCGTTGTGCAGCAATGCGCTGGCGCGCTTTACATCTATCAGCATCCCGCAAATCGCTTCGTAGCGGGATTTCTGGGCAGTCCCCCGATGAATTTCGTTCAGGGACGCTTAGTGGAGGCGGCCGGCCAGCTCTGGTTCGACGAAGGTTCGACTCGGCTTCGCATATCAGATGCGCAGGCGTCTGTTCTTCGTACAAGGGCCGAGGCACAAGTCGTTCTGGGAATTCGACCCGAAGCAATAAGCGATGAGCCGCACGCGCGTTTTGAAAAGCAGGACAACCAACTTCAGACAACGGTGTCCCTAGTGCAACCCTTGGGTGACAAAATGGATGTTTACCTGAGCACATCCCAAGGGACGCAATTGGTGGCACATATGGATGCCTTCTCTGATTTGCGAGCTCTGGAACCACTAAGCGTGCGCATCGATATGCAGCGCGCCCATTTCTTCGAACCGGGAGAAACCGGGGTCAATTGCGTGCAAGCTGCCGAAAGTGTCAGGGTGTAAAATGTCGGCGACGCAGGCAAATCGCTGCTGCAAAGGTGATACTGACGTGCGTGTGGAGGTATTGTGAAGCAAGCAAATAACACTACTGCCGGAGAATTCAGAATGCCCACCCACAAAGCCTGTTTTCCTTGGCTTTGGGTGTCGGCAATTGTCGCGGCAATTGGTGTCGTAGCGTGCATCCAGCGTGAGCCGATTTCTAGCAGTAAGACGTCATTGGCCGCTCCCGCAGTGACCGCATCCACCAGCTCACCCGCTTCATCCGCCGGCGTGGCCACGGGCAATTACGGAAAGGTTGCCGGTGTGGATTTGTTGGATTCTCTGGGCGTCCGAGCCTTCCAGGTGAACGGAAATGCCGAACGCGCCGACGTGGATTTCATTCGAGTTAATCACGCTGACTTCAAAGAGGCGATCCGCGCCAAAATCAAGGTCGCCTCAGATAACAATTGGGATGTCCAAATTCAAGCACGCATAAAAAAGTCGGTGTCTGTCGGCGATGCGGTATTGGCAACCTTCTATTTGAGAACTCATTGGACTCCACAAGAGAGCGGTGAGGGTGAGACGGAACTTGACTTTGAAATGGCCCAAGATCCTTGGACCAAAGTAAAAGTGTTTGGCGTACACGCCGGTCACGAGTGGCAGAAGATCTACGTGCCATTCGTGTCCGACCAAAACTTGAAAACCGGAGAAGGTCAGATCGTGTTTCGCCTGGGCTATGCGCCGGAGACGATCGACATTGGTGGGGTCACCATCGAGAATTTCGGCAAGCAGCTGGCATTGGCTGATCTGCCAGTGACTAAAACACTTTATAAAGGAAGCGATCTAAACGCCAGTTGGCGAGCAGCCGCTGCCGAGCGGATCGAGAAAATGCGCAAGGCCGATTTAAAAGTGGTCGTGCGAGATGCGGCAGGCAAACCGGTGCCACATGCTCAGGTGAGCGCCCAGTTGAAAAAGCACGCCTTTGGTTTTGGAACCTGTGTTCCGGCGAAACGCCTGTTGGAAAAAGGAAATGAAAAGTATCAGCAAGAACTGGTGTCTTTGTTCAACACGGCCACCTTGGAAAACGACCTCAAATGGGTGCCCCTAGCCAAAGACTGGGGCCCGAGTTTCACCATTGAGCGGGCCCAGGCAGCCACGGATTGGCTAAAGAACCATGGGCTCAATGTCCGTGGGCACGTGCTCGTGTGGCCCGGTTGGCACAATCTGCCCAAATTCATGCGTCGATTGGAGAAAGAGCCCGCCAAGTTACGCGAGGAAACGGACAAGCACATTCGTGAAGTCGTCAGCGATATGAAGGGGCGGCTCATCCATTGGGACACGCTAAACGAGCCCTTCGACAATCAGGATCTGCTCGACATCTTGGGCAAAGATGTTGCCGTGGATTGGTTCAAGGTCGCACACCAGACGGATCCAGGGCCCAAGCTTTTCATCAACGACTATGCGATACTTTCCGGCGGCGGAGGCACTACAGCCCACCGGGATTCCTACGAGAGCATGATCAAAATGCTCATCGACAAAGGTGCTCCCGTCGACGGGATTGGAATGCAAGGTCACTTTGGCAACTCATTGACCGGCCCCGAAGATATGTTGGCCATCCTTGACCGTTACGCAAAGTTTAACAAAACGATATGGATTACCGAGTTTGACATCGTGATGGATGATGAACAGCTTGCGGGGAATTTCACTCGCGACTTTTACACCACGTTGTTTAGTCACCCTGCCGTTGGTGGAATTATCATGTGGGGTTTTTGGGACACGGATCATTGGAAAACCAACTCACCCGTCTACCGCAAAGATTGGACCCTCAAGCCCGCGGGCCAGGCGTACCGCGATTTGGTGCTCGGCCAATGGCGAACCAACGTCGCAGGAGAGACGGACGAATCGGGCTCCTATGCGGCGCGAGGTTTCCTCGGAGAATACGAGATTACCGTCAAGTCGGGGGGCAAGCAAAAGGCCGTCCAGGCCGTGCTAGCCGCAAGCGGAACGCAAATCAGCGTCGCGCTGTGATCACTTTGTGCGTTACTGGGAATAGTCGGGACGATTGTACCATTTTTGTGTTGTTACGGTAATTTCTGGGCGGACGGCGGCTGCAAATTCTGGTAGTTAGCCACATCGTTCTGGTAATGATTTCACACGCGAGCGCCAAGTGACTCAATTGAGCCTGCGTGCGTGGAGGACTGGCATCATGAAGTTACTGTCTTCAGTTTTGGGTGGCATTGGGCTTGGCGTAGTTGCGGCACTTTTCACCTTGGGAGCCTGCGGAGGTGACAAGAGTGTGCCCACGGGCACCGGCGGCTCCAACGCAAATGTCGGCGGAAGCGGAAACACTGCTGGGGGAAGTACTGGCGTCAACAATTCCGCGGGCGGCAGCACGAGCACGAGTACCGGTGGAACTTCGACTGCGAGCACTGGACCCAAAGTTGTGCCGACTAATCCGTTGATGACTGACTTTTCCACAATGGCTGAGGGAACGACAATTACATCTACCGCTCCAAACATGAACTGGGGTGATAGTTCTAAGACTCTTACGGGCGGCACATTCATTTATACGCAGGATGCAACGGACGCTCCAACGGGAACAGTAACTAACGGCGCCTTGGTCGTCACGGCAAGCATCGCGGCCAGTCATTATTCGGGTTTCGGTTTCTATTTCGGCCCTAACTCGGGCTCGGACGCCACCGCATATACGGGGTTCTCATTCACAATTTCTGGCAATTTGGCGGGCACGACGGTGGATGTGCAGGTACAAACTACTCCCGACTATCCTCTCAACGACAACAGCAAAGGCACCTGTGATTGGGTGGGCGCGGATGCTAGTAGCAAGTACAATTATTGTAAATTTCCTCACGTAGCTCTTGCAACTCTTCTCGGAACTGGCGGAGCTGTGTCAGCCACCGTGCAGACCGTGCAGGCGCCGTGGACAGCATTTTCCGGTGGTAATCCGCAGAGCACCGTTGACCAGAAGCAATTGCTAGGCATTCAATTTCAATTCAATTGCGGATCGACAGCCTGTACACCCAACATTGCAATTGACAACTTGACGTTCTACTGATTTTTGCTCGGGAGTAGATTAATATGATTTCGGGCTGGGGCCTCGTCAGCGGGGGCCCCTTTCCGAAGAAAGCTCGCCAGTCCATCTAATCGGGCCAACCCGTAGCCACGTGCCGTCATGCCCCAATCGAGGCGAAATAATCCCTTACTGATCGCACTGCAAGAACTGAATGTCATCGACCCATATGTCGAACTTTTGTCCGGGCTTGATTGAAAAATCGAAGGAGTAAAGCGCCGACGAGGTAATCGAATCTGGCCTTGGACTGCCCCAATATGGCTCTTGCCGCGCCGTGGTGAAGAGCACTTTGTATTGCTTCCACTCGCTCGTCAGGCTGATATCTTGCCCAAAGTGATTCCAGCAGGACGTACACACGCCAAGATCCGGATGCGTATTGATGTCGCCGATCTTGAAGCGAATGCTGGGTGATGAATCTTTGCCGACCTTTGCACGAAACGAGATACCGACGTAGCGGGATGCATCGTAAGATTTCTCGGTTGTGAAATTTGCGCCAAACAGAGCCCCCCAGGCACCCGACGCGCTCGACGTATTGCCGGATACATGGATTACTTTGCCGGGATGGTCTGCGCCACCGTCAACGATGCGCAATTCATCGGGCTCAAATGCGGAACCTTTGTCGTCCGCCGATTTCCACCAATAGCCACCGCGGCCACTTTGGTGTGCCGTCTGCGTGTTGCCATCTTCCAAGTCGTCGATCAGTCCATCGGTCGCTGGGATTACGCCCGTGGCACAGTTTCGCAACTTTGCCGCGGGAACCGAGTTGCCGCCTTGATTGCTCCGGTTTGCCGACACACCGACACAACTCACGCAAGCGAGAAGAACGCCCGTAAAAAGCAGAGTGCGGGTGCAACTTGACATAACAAATCTCCTTACCACCACATGCTCGCCGTCAGCGATATCATGTCCGTGTCGGGGCTTGCGGTGGGATCTTCCCGAGGCGGGTAGCCGGTGCGCACGAGAGTCTGCGAGCCATCGATCCAATGCGAGTATTGCAACACCAATTGATCGGTCGCCTGCCAATCTGTGCGGAATATTAAGCGCGGAGAGATGACCGCGAAGGAATATCGATCATTGTCCAAGTTCGGCTTAACCTGGTCATAACGGGTCGATATGGCAAACCACGACAGCAGACTGTAGCTGGCTTCGATACCGAATTTTGCCTTCGTTACGCCGTCGTAAAGCTTGGCTCCTGTTGAGTCGATTAGCTTGTCATCGCTGTGTACCTTTGTGGCCATTCCGAACAAGCTGACATAAATATCGGGACCGTCGCCGGTAAACGGCACGGGGTAACTCACTAAACGCCCTATGCTCAGATCGTACTGAGCACCGAAGGTGGTAAGTGATCCATTGCCCTGGCTTTGACTACCAAAGTAGTTGTCGATTAGCCCTTGCCCGCCTTTGGTGTTGAGCACTTCAATTATGCGACCGACAGTGCCTGCAGCGCGTGCCAGCAAATATGACGATGCAAAATACAGATGTCCAAAGCGACCGAGCGTAGCTCTTGCATCTGCACCGAGAACACGAATCTTTCCATCAGGCGCTAAGGTCCCTGTGGCAAAGTCATCTTGCTCCCAGGCCTGCATGTAGTGACCACCGATTGTGAACATGCCGTTATAGGCAAGGCCGGCGTGCAGGTGATTGACGAAGCTGGAACCCACATTGGAATTGGCAAAGCCATTCCAGCCGTCGGGCACGAGGTCCGGAGCGGCCTTATTGGATTGGCCCTGAATTCCATGCTCAACCTGGACTGATAGCTTTTTGGTAAGTCCAAATGTGGCAATGACATTTTCACCCACCCCATTGGTGCGACCAATCAAAGGAGTGCCGTAGCGCCCGAGATCATGCTCACCCATGATGCCGTAGCGATTGGAAAATGCACCAACGTACAATTGCAACCGAACGTTCTTGCCGAGCTTGGGCCGAATATTCAAAAAGGCGTCGTTGATTCCAGGCTGCGACGGCGGATCGTAGAACGACGTCGAAACATTGGCCTGCTGTGCCAAAATAGACACGTTGGCCGTAATTACGCTGTTGCCATAGGAGAAATTCAACTGGGCGTAGGGAGTCGGCACAACGCCCGTGTGCGAAAAGGTTTCAAGATCATCCGGCACGACCGGCGGCGCGTGCATGACATAACCGCTTTGGCCGGCGCGAGGATTCTCACGTGTATTCAGGCCGACGCGTAGCGGCATCGACAAGAAGCCGTGAAAGTCAAAGCGCCAATCACCTTGCCCGCCAGAAGGCTGTCCATAAGCCGGAGTCATGCCGCCCGGCAATGCGCCCACGTTTGGCATTGACGGATCGATGCCCAACATCGGATCGAGTGCCAAGCCTGTCTTGGCATCGGCAGATTCGGGTTTCTTTTCTGCGTCCTGCGCGAATGACTGCGAGCCAATCGCCATACAGCACAAAAGTGTAGGAGCCGTGAGCTTGAAACCGCGTAACATGCGGAACCTGCTTTCTTTACTCGACCGCGGGTTCATCCCGGAGAAATTTGGTGTTTGGGCTGCCATGATTTCGCTCACCACCACATGTTGAAATTCAGCGCAAATAGCTGGTCGTCCATTCGATCCGGCGTACGAAGCCCGGTCCCCTCATTGCGCGAGCGAGGTCCGTAGAACCATTTTCCGTAGATAAGCGACACTGTTTCCCGACTGGCCCAGTCTGTCTTGAATTGCAGTCGAGTCGCTAGAACGTTGTACGTTTCCCCCGAATCATAGGAATTCGGTATAATGTGGTCGACACGCACGCCGACCCCCATGTACCGCATGAACGTGTACAGGCCGTCAATTGCCCCTTTCCACCGAACGCGACCGTCATACGGTTGGAAATCCGTCCAAGTCTTCGTCCAATGAAGGCCGGTGTTGATGATCAGGTCAGGACCATTGCCCGAGAAGGGAGTCGGGTATGCTGCTATTTTTCCGAGACTGACCCCGTAGTTAGCAGCCGCAACCAGTAACTTTCCCGAACCGCCTGTGGTGACACCAAACCAACGATCGGTTAGCCATTCACCATCGCCACCATAGGTCAATATGCCCTTGAGCGGATACGAGTGTTTGGCCTCGATGTAACTGACACCGGCACCGAACATACCCCAAACATCATGTGATATTTTTATGTCCGCGGTATATACGCGAATGTGCGGATCTTTTACGTAAGATTCGTCAATCTCCGGTGTTTGCGGATTATCCAGTAAAGCCTGGGAACGTTCATCATGGGAAAAACTATTTATGTAGTGCAATTCCGCCTGAATCTGAGTCGGACCATCCAATTTCAGCCCCAAGTGAGCGTGATTTACATAGGCGCCAGCCCAGTACGTCCGCCGATATCCATTCGAAACCATCGGCACGTTGTTGATAGGTGGTGTGCCATCACGCGTCGACATAATGCCATGGTCTGCGTTAAGCGTTATCTTGTCTGTTAAGTCATACTCGACTGTAGTCGTCTCACCGATACCGCGTAGCGTTCCTGCCAACGGGTTGACGTACACGCCACCACCATATTTCCCCAGCGTGCCGTAGCTTGAAACGAACTGTCCGGCGTTCGTGCGCAAGCGCAGCTTGCCGAAGGGCTCGGGCGTAAACGACAGATAAGCATTGTTGATGTAAGATTGACTGCCCATTTGATAGAACGACGTAGGTTCCGTCGGGTTATATGTGTCAATCGACATGTTTGCGCTTACTTTAGAAGTCCCATAAATGAAGCGCAGGCTGACCCAATGCCCGGGCACGGTGGAACTGGACGTAAACGACGACCATTCTTCAATAGCGCGGGGCGGCGTGTGCAACACAAAAGAGCTTTGATCGGGCGTCGGATTACGCCGCGACATTCCGCTGTATTGCGCAGAGACATTGGCTGAGCCCGCCCAAGTGAACGTCCAGCTCTTGGACGGCATCGGCGCGGCGTAACCGGGAGTGAACCCGCCGGGCAATGCGCCCGCCGGCGGCGCGTAAGGAGATTGTCCCAGACCAATGTAGCGCTTGTACCCAGGGAGATACCCAGCGTCGTCGAGCTCATCTTTCGACGAAACTTGACCAGCCATGTTGGGCTGCTGCGTGACACTGGCGGGTTTGGCAGCTTGCGGCGGCGGCTCCGCAAGGGGAACCTTGCCGAGAACTTCACCCTCCGCGACTGTGTTCGCTTCTTCGGTCGGTGTGCTTGCGGAAGGGTCGCCTTTGGACTCAGTGGCCCCTGCGTCAGCTGGGTTAGATCTTTCGGTGCTGGCAGCGTTTGTGCCAGCTGCGGCCGCGTTGCTGTTTGGAGACTCCGCAGGCTTATCCGTAGCCGCCCCTGTAGCTGTTGGTGCTGTTTGCGCCGCTGCGATCGAAACTACGCCGTTTACAGTTACCATTGCACAACAGAGGGCAATGAGTTTTCGGCGACTGCTGCGGCTTTGCCACGTTGCATGAGCAGACGCATTCCGAGGTGCGGCAATTCCTCTCATACTTCGTCGGCTTGTCATTCACACCTGCTTGTTCGCGGCCGCACGTGAACCGGACCGCTTTTGGGATTTCACGGCGGGACCAAGCCTTGAAACCGGACGCACCATAGCTGAATCGACAGCCGCAAAAAAGCATTTTCGCGACGCAATTCGCACTGTATTCGCACTTTATTGAACCCAAGGGCTTGCCCTTAGCTATCGCCGCTGCAGGTCTGGAGTCAGTATAGATTGGGGCAATTCCGTAGGGGTCAGGTGCGGTCTCTTTTTTTGCTGCGGTCGCACTTGGACAATAGGAGGCGATCTTTACTGGTTGACGCCGCTGGCCAAGAAACCCCCATCGACCGTGAGGGTCGTCCCGGTGACGAAACCGGCCGCATCGGAGGCCAAATACACGGCTGCTCCAGCGAGTTCTTCAACCGCTCCGAAACGCTGCATGGGCGTGCGGATTAATCATGATAGCGTGCCTACGGCTGCAGGTTGGCAGCCCCCCCCGGCAGTCGAAGATGATCGACAAGTTTCCGTACGGCAAGGCTCCTTTTTGGCTGTTCGTGATGGCGATAGTTTCGTCGGTCCTGCTCGTTGCCCTGAATAGGAGTGCATCCGAACGTCCCGACTTAATCTTGGTCACATTTACCGCGGCACATTACGACGCTTACCGCCACGCCATTCCGCGCTTCGAACGGGAACACCATGTAAAGGTTGACATTGAACTGACTCACTGGGGGTCGCTGCAGTCACGCCTTCAAAACGCTATTTTGGCCAACACGGATGTGCCGGATCTAGTTGAAATGCTCGAAGGATCCTTGGGCTTCTTTACGCGAGGACCAACGGTGGATGTCGGCTTAATCGACTTGACTGAGAAGATTCGCGCTGAGGGCATTGACAAACGAGTCGTCGCGTCTCGATTCAGCCTGTGGACGACCCAGGGACGCAACTATGGCATCCCGCATGACGTCCACCCGATAATGCTCGCGTACCGACGCGACCTTATCGAGCAGCTCGGCATCGACGTACGAGAGCTCGATACTTGGGACAAGTTCGTTGAAGTCGGCCGCAGAGTGTCCAAAGACAAGGACGGCGACGGCGTCATTGATCAATACATGATCGATCTACCCTACAGCGGCAATTGGGCACTCATTGCCCTAATGTTGCAGCGCGGGGGCCAATTGTTTGACGCTAAGGGCAATGTGGCATTTGACAGTGAGGAAACGGCTCAGGTCTTTGATTGGTACTTGCACCAGACGCGCAGCAAAGACAAAATTGCCACCGATTGTGGATGGGCCCAACCGCAAATGAAGGCCATGGCCGACGGGCTGGCGTTATTCTTCATTACGCCCGACTGGCGCAGCAAAGCTTACGAAACGGACATGCCCCATTTGGCAGGCAAGATGGCTCTCATGCCGATGCCAGCTTGGACAAAAGGTGGCCGCCGCACTTCAGTTTGGGGCGGTACCGGTCTGGTCATCACGAAACGCACGAAGCACCCTGAGCTTGCCTGGGAACTTGCCAAGTTCCTCTATTTTGACAAGCAAGAGCTCGGACAGCGTTACAAGAGGACGAATATTATCCCTCCTTTCAAGGAGGCTTGGAACCTGCCTGAATTTAGTGAACCGAATCCTTTTTACTCCAACCAGCGGATTGGGCTCATGTATGCGGAACTAGCACCGCAAACGCCGCCCACTTATTCCGCTGCCGTCGACGGTACTGCGAGGGCAAATCTTGATCAGGCCTACAGTCGAGTAGCGGAGTACTACAAAGCCCAGGGGGACACAGGGCTGATGGACAAGATTCGCTTCGAGCTAAAAAAGTCCGCCGATCACGTGCGCGAATTAGCTGAACGCGACCAAGTTTTTCACCGGCAGGAATCGCCATGATACGGGTACGGCCGCAGCAAACCAAGGGGCTGGCGCCTCTGTTGTTCTTGTTCCCTTACTTGGCGCTAACGGCCGTGTTCTTTGTTTACCCCTTCATCAACGCCGTCATTCTAACGTTTTATCGCACCAACGGTCCCCGCAGTCGCATCTTCATTGGCCTCGACAACTTCAGATTCTTGCTGAACGACCAGACATTTCACACAGCGCTTTGGAATACAACGATATTTGCCATCGCGTCGGTGTGTCTTCAGCTTCCGCTTTCTATGGCACTTGCGTTGCTCCTGAACCGCGGCGACGATCGCGTCAAAGGGTTCTTTCGTCTGGTGTTATTCTCGCCCAACTTAGTAGGACAAATCTTTGTGGGCATCCTCTTTTCGGTTCTTTTCACGCCGCGTTACGGGCTAATCAACCGCACCATACAAGCTCTGATTGGTTGGGGACTGGAAGAGCGGTGGCTTAGCAATCCAAAGCTTGTCATGCCGGCCATCATTTTGACCTCCCTGTGGCTATGGGTAGGTTTCAATATGGTGTATTTTTTGGCGGCACTGCAGAGCGTAGACAAGACCCTAGAGGAAGCCGCTCGCATCGACGGCGCCAATAGCTGGCAGGTTTTTTGGCACGTAACGTTGCCCTCAATGCGGCATGTTGTGGTGTTCGTAGTCATCATGAGCATCATTGGCTCGTACCAGTTGTTCGAACTGCCGGTCGCTCTTTTGAGCTCGACCAGTGGCTTCGGTCCGGACAATTCCGGACTAACCGTCATTACTTATCTCAGGTCGGTCGCCTTCCAATCAGGCGATCTCGGACTAGGTTCCGCGGTTGGTTGGGTGGTGGCCGTGATCATATTTACGATAAGCGTGATTCAAGTGCGCATTACCAACGTGGTCGAGGACTGATATGAACGCCCTGCAAATCACGCTGCTTGTACTCGTCGGCATACTCGTCCTGCTGCTAATGCGCAATATTCGTGACCCGCGGCCGGCGCTGCGTTACGCACGGCTGCTCGCACTGAGTGTTGCCGCCGTCGCAGTACTGGCGCCTTTTGTCTGGCTGATTGCGGCGGTGTTCAAAGACCGAACCGTCCTGAATGAATACATGTTCTTTCCGCCGCTGCGGCTGTGGTCGCGCCAGACGATGAATCTGCACAACTTCTCGAGCCTTTTCGAGGGCAGAAGCAGCGTACAAGGCCGTGTCTATTTTTGGCAATACGTTCTCAACTCGACGTTTCTTGCGACCGTGACAACCTGTATTCAGTTGTTCTTCTCGTCGCTAGCCGGCTATGCGTTAGCGAAGTTTCACTTCCCCGGCAAAAAGACGTTGATGGCCTTCATGCTGGGTTCGATGATGATTCCCGGCGTATTATTGCTGGCGCCCGTGTACCAAATGGCCGTCGGTATGGGCTTGGTTGACAAGCTCTGGGGGATCATTGTTCCTGGTATGGTGAGCGCCTACGGAATCTTCTTGTTTCGCCAGGCCTGCATGAGTATCCCCAATGAACTGATTGATGCCGGCCGCATTGACGGCTGCAGCGAGATTGGCATCTATTATCGGTTGATAATGCCGCTTGTACGGCCCATGGCGGCAGCGTTCTGCCTGGTAAGCTTCGTCGGCAATTGGAACTCATTCTTTGGACCGAGTGTATTCCTCCATAGTCAAAACAAGCTGACTTTGCCGGTGGCTCTCAATTTGTACGTAAGTCAATATGAGAACGACTACGGTGTATTCTTGACCGGCACGCTGCTGGCTATTGTACCCCCAGCAATTCTTTTCTTTGCGCTGCAGAAGGAATTCATTAGTGGTCTGACCTCAGGCGCCGTAAAGGGATAGTTTGATGCTCATTTTTCAAGAACTAGTGTGACCACTGAACGTGCCGGCATCTCTAGTGCGCTTTCGGCATTTATGCCGTTCAGTAGTTCCCATCGCTTCGAATGCCCGGGACGGTAAACCGTCCGATAGGCGGTAAACTTTGTGGCGCCGTGCGACGCGGCATCGACGCGCACGTTCATGGTGCGCTTTGCGGTGTTGAGCATCACAACGGTTACGCGACGTTCATCCGGCGACATGTATGCGGAGGATAAGACTTCCTTTGCGTCCGACTTGGCACCCACTCTAATGTAACCGGGGTCGGTAAAACGTGCGAAGTGCCGCATCGAAAAGTACTGGTCACGCGGCTTCGGATTCTTACCCTGCATACTCACCAATGCGTGAGCGCCTTCCCACACTAAGTCCCAGTAGATGAATGCCACCGCACCTTCTGCTGCCATTGTGTGATGAACCAGCCAGGCCGTTTCAAAACCGCCGTCGATTCCCTTGTCCTCATCGGTTTGAAACTCAGTTTGGTAGAGCGGCTTTCTCGTGGCTTCAGCCACTCCCAGCATCTCATCCAAAAAGCTGTCGGGCCCAGGATCACGCCAATCCCATACGGCGTCATTGCCGCGTTCGTACAAATGGTGGGCAACTCCGAATATCAGATCCTGATTCATGGAGCGCAGGTAGTTCTGCACTTTGTTGTAATGTATGCCGAGGACCTCCGGCCCCAACATCTTGGGTGGGGGCTTTAGCTTTTGCAATGCCGCGTGCACCGCGGCCAAAGCTTTGTCGTACCCGGGATACAGGGCCGTTTCACTAGGTTCGAATTTGCAGCCCTCCCAATCCGGCGGAATGAAGTCCGGTTCATTTTGAATGCTCACATAGTCTGGTACAACGCCCAGGGCTGCGTAATGTTTCAAGGATGTGAACCAGAAGTCCGCGTACTTCTGGTAAACAAACTGGCCATTCTCTTTTGCGAGGGTGCAATCATTGTTGTTGTGGCATTTCTCAACTTGACTGGCCTTTAGCGCGGCCGGGGGCGACCAGGACGACATCATTACCTTCACGGGCCGTCCCAAGGCTTGATTGGCTCGCTTTAGGATTTCCGCTTCCTGCTCGGGGTGATTGTCCGATTGATCTTTGCGATTGTCTCGATTTCGAAATCGAATAATGTCTAGTCCCAAATCTGGAAACAAAAGATCGTACACACCCTTCGGCGTCTCACCGACAATGCGATCCTGGTACCATGCCACCGCGGCACCAAAGCCTTCAAGAGTCTGGAAGCGAGAGTCGAGCGCCACCGCTACGGTAGCGCTACCTGCTGGCGCCGTAATGTCCACGATATTGGGGTAATCCGCATCGTTTGCGGGCGTGGCGGGTTCGTCCCCTGGGGTGTCGTTTGCTGATGTTACCGTCACTCCGCTTCCTGCCTCGCGACCAATGCAGCCGGTCGCGGTACAGGCGAGCAGCGCCGCAATCAACAACGCAAGACGACTTGACCGTTCAGATGTAATATTCATTGGAACTCCCGTACTAGCGAGATGGGATCTTTAGGGCCGAACCAGCGCCAGGTTTGTTCCATGGTGCTAGTTCACTCGGGGCAGGTTTCGGTCCGTTTGGCCGTCATTGTGCATCCGGCGTCTCGCTGTGAAGCACCAGGGTTGCCACCGAATGACTGGGCAAAGTCAGCGACTGGTTTGAACTAAGTCCACCGAGAGAGGTCCAATATTCAGATGTACCCGCGTCCCCCGTGCGGAAAATGGTCCTGTAAACCTCGCTTGCGGACGCGGCAAAGTTGTTGGTCGCATCCAGTATTACCTGCGCATTGCTAAAGCCAACATTGAGTATGACAATAGTCAATTGGCTAGTGTCGGGGGCCAAATACGCGGAGGCCCGAATGTCCGAATTGCTCGATTGCGTATCAACGCGCACGTAACCGGGATCAGTGAATCGGGCAAAATGGCGCATTGAATAGTATTGGTCGCGCGGGGAGAACTGATTGCCGCTGAGCCAAATCAAGCTGCCCGATGGCGTTTGCGAGGGTCCTCCCGACCAAACCAAACCCCAATACAGGAATGCCGATACGCCTTCGACAGCGAGGGAATTGTGCATCACCCAAGCCGTCTCGAAACCGCCCGTGATGTTACCGTCACCCGCCGTGTCAAATTCCGTTTCAAATAGCGGAAGGGGGGTTGCTGCGTTTGCCGCATCCGTCATTGACGGTAGATAGGAATCCGGGTTGCGCCAGTAATTCGACTGATACAGATGGTGGGCAGACCCATAAAGTGCCGAGCGCGTCGAAGGCACCAGAAACGTGTCGAGAACATTATTACTCAGTGAGTATGATTCCGGTCCGATGATTTTCGGCGACGGACTTACGGGGGCCAACGCCGCTTGGACGGCGCTGAGCGCTTTATCATAGCCAGGGAAATCGGCGGATTCACTGGGCAAAAAGTAACAACCCTCCCAGCCATTGGGTACAAAATTGGACTCGTTTTGGATGCTCAGGTAATCCGGCTTGATGCCGGCATTGGCGTAGTAGCTTAGTGCGGACACGAAATAGGCGGCGAATTGATCGTAAACAAAAGCGCCGCTGGCGTCCTTGGCCAGAGTGCAGTTCGTCTTGTTATTGGGATCGCTGTTGCGGCAGTTCTCTAACCCACTGGCTTTGAGCGAACCCGGCGGCGACCACGAAGAGAGCAATACCTTCGGGGCGTGACCCAGGGATACAGTGGCCCGCTGGAGTATTTGAGCTTCTGCCGTGATGTCGCTGGAGTTATTCGGGTCTTGACGGCCATAACGATTGCGGAACCGTAGGATGTCCAATCCCAAATCGCGAAAGGCGAGGTTGTTAATTGGTGAGTCGCTCGGAAACCCGGCAAGGTTTTCTGCGTACCAAGCCACAGCCGCACCGAAGCCTTCCAGCGTTTGGTACTTCGTATTGGTATCGATCGATAGATGAACAATACCGTCGGACGGAACCGTGGTCACGCTGGCGTCGGGGGTCGGGTAACGACTCATGTCCAGCGAGCAGCTCGCGGTTAGCACCGCGACCGTTCCCCAGACAAAGGGTTTGATATCATTCATTGCTTCTTGGTGCGGTAGAACCGAACATCCGAGATCCAATAGTCCATCCAGCCACGGTCCCATTGGATGCGTACGTTGGTAAGTGAGATCAAATCGAGCTGATATTGACGCTTGGCCCAACCTTGCTGAAGCAAAGAGGAAAATGGAACTTTGATGAGCGTCCAGTTGGTGCTCAGATTCACTGGCTTCATCCAAAAGTCACCGCATTGCTGTGTACCTTCAGCTGGATTGGGGCCGACCCCCGGTTTGTAGCAATAGTTCCGGGTAATGCTGCCGACGAAGGAATAGGGCGAACAGGTACTACCAAAATACTTCGTGTCGACAGCCTGCAATGAGGAGTATTCGAGATTGCAGACATTGTCCCCACAAACGGTGTAATTGTACCCAGGCACCTCGTTCGTATTGCAGAAGAAACGTATCCATTCGTCCGCAGGCTTTGCAGGCGTGAATAGGTCGCCTCCACAAATGGAATAGTTGTTGACCGTAGCAGTGGGGTCTTGGGGCTTTTGATAAGAACGGTGATTTATGAGCTCGGCGGGTAGACCATCCGGAGGCGTTGGATCGATCGCTGGATCGAAGCAGAACCCATACGTTTGTGGTCCCCTTACGTCCGTCTGAAAGGGTTGGCCGCTCGTTGTCACAGGATTTCCGTTTGAATCTTTGTCAGTTTGTGGACAGCCATTGTACGGCGATACCGTAGAGCCGTCGGGAAATGTTCGAGTCTTACCATTTTCGTCTTTGACAACCTCACCACTCAGGTTGATGAGTGTGCGGCCATTGGCGTCAACGGCTACGACCTTCGGACAGGGATTGGCCGGTGTAGCCCCAACGTGGGGATCATTGGCATACTTCAGCCGATTGCCGTCGATATCGAACAGCATGTAGTCGACGTTTAGCGGCGTGCAGGGCTTATTATTATTGCAAGCGCAAGTAGATTCTCGCTCGCAATACCGGGGTCGATTCGGATCGTACTTCTGGCTCAAGTACATCATGTCGTCATCGACATATTTGTCCGCGACGGCAATGCGCAGCCCCTCCTGGCTGCTGGGGCTTCGACGTGCCCAAAGCGAAATACCTTCCCACTCACACAAATCTATAGCCATTCCCAACATGTAGGGTTCGTCGTCAGTGGTCTTGTTCTTGGCATAATCCTTGTCGCGCTGCGGGAACACCGATCGCATGAGATCGGCTTCAGGTGTTTTGTCAATTGTCGTGCAGGCCGCCAACGATTGGTCGTCCTTGAAATACGCGGTTCTGGATTGGCGCGCCGCACACAAATACTTGTTAAGTTTCAGTTCGGGAAGCCAAGGCGTGCTGCTATTGTCGGTGTTCATGCATTTGAGCATGCGCCCGACACCGCCACCCCATTCCATGAATGGACCGCCGTACATGTGCAGGGCATAGTGGCCATTTACGTCATTCGGGCTTTCACCACAACGCGCGACGGGCTCCGTTGTCGGTTCCCAAATCTTGCCAGGCACACGAAACGGCGTCGTATTGTCGTCGTATGAATACATTCCTAGCGCGATTGGGCCGCTACTGGACCCAAATGGCACCCGCATGTCCCAAATCGGCAGGGGCAAAAACTCGAGACCCGCTTCGGCATCGTCACAGTCTTTCTGCGTCATCGGGCGGGAACCGGGATCGGTCGGGGGACAAGTGCCGTCGCTGAGTTGGTTGACGCATTGTATCGGCGGAGTCACTCCACTCGGACGATGATTGCCACAAGCAGCGAGTGAAAACGCAAGGCAGCTCGCGAGGCCGACTCCGATCAGACATCGATGGGGCGGGCAATTTGTGGTCGTCGACTTTTGCATAGTATCTCGAAGTATCCGCTCGCTGTTTTCGCGACACCGCTCAGTCACGTCGCCGTGGCCCCGCGAGACGCCGAGATTATCCCACCAAAAGCTCGCCGGTAAAGTCGGTATTGGGTCGAAAATGCAGGCCTTCGGGCGGTTTTTCGTGGCAAGATCCGCGTCCAAAATCATGATTGACGCCCTTGGCTGAAGCATGCTTCATCCCTGGGGTTCCGAACACTTACCCGGACCAAATTGCTAACTCCGATGTCGCAACCTGTCTCTCCGACCTACCCGTTCCAAGATCCGTCCTTGCCCATCGACGAGCGCGTCGATGATCTGGTCTCGCGCCTAAATATTGTCGAAAAAGCGGCGCAAATGTTGCACGAATCCGCTGGGATTTCGCGGCTCGGTCTCCCACCGTACAACTGGTGGAATGAGGGACTCCATGGCATGGCGCGCGCCGGCATTGCCACCGTTTTCCCCCAGGCCATCGGGCTCGCGGCGATGTTTGATGTTCCGTTGCATTTTGATATTGCCGTTGCCATCTCAGAGGAGGCCCGCGCCAAACACCACGAGTTCTTGCGCCAGGGCGATCACGGCATGTACAAGGGCCTGACCGTCTGGAGCCCAAACATCAATATCTTTCGTGACCCGCGCTGGGGGCGTGGCCATGAAACCTATGGTGAATGCCCCTACTTGACTGCTCGTCTAGGCGTTGCTTTCTGCAAAGGTCTTCAAGGCGAAGATCCGAGATACCTCAAGACCGTCGCCACACCCAAACATTACGCGGCTCACAGCGGTCCCGAAGGGTTGCGGCACGGCTTCGATGCGGTGGTCAGTACCAAGGATCTCCGCGAGACCTATCTACCAGCATTTCACGCGTGCATTACAGAGGCACACGCCGCCAGCATTATGGGGGCCTACAATCGCACCAATGGCGAGCCCTGTTGCGGCAGCCCGACGTTGCTGCAAAAGATTCTGCGCGAGGAATGGGGCTTTGAGGGCTTTGTCGTCAGTGACTGCTGGGCAGTCAAAGATTTTCACGAGAGTCACAAAGTGACGAAAACCTGGGAAGAATCAGCTGCGCTCGCGATCAAAAACGGCTGCGATCTCAATTGTGGTTGCAGCTTCGAGCACATCCCACAAGCCGTCGAGCAAGGGCTATTGACTGATTTTGATGTCGACACGTCACTAAAAAGGCTGATTCGCGCGCGCATGCGCCTCGGCCTCTTCGACCCGCCTTCGCTGGTGCCCTACGCATCAATTCCCTACGAAGTGAATGATTGCGAGAAGCACCGCGAGCTGGCGTTGCGAGCAGCGCGCGAATCCATCGTGCTATTGAAGAATGATGGCGTCTTACCTCTGTCGCCAGACGTCAAGAGCATTGCGGTGATAGGGCCCAACGCGCATGACCCGTCGGTTCCCTTAGCCAATTACTTCGGAATCCCTTCCAAGCTGGTGACGCCGCTGGACGGGATTCGTGCCGCTGTAAACAAATCCACCAAAGTCTGGTACACGGATGGTTGCAAGCATACGGGCAACAAGACCGACGGTCTGAGCCGCGCCGGGAATTTGTCCGAAGCGAGGAGCATGGCGGAGCGCGCCGATGTAGTTGTCCTATGCTTGGGACTATCCGCAGAAATCGAGGGCGAACAAGGCGACGTGAGCAACTCCGAGGCCGCCGGAGACAAGGTCGATTTGAAGTTGACCGGCCTGCAACAGAGATTGATGGAAGAAATCGTAGCCCTAGACAAGCCCACGGTATTGGTTCTTCTCGCGGGGAGCGCGCTCAGCATCACTTGGGCAGAGCAGCACGTCAATGCGATCCTGGATGCCTGGTACCCCGGTGAAGAGGGCGGGACAGCCATTGCGGATGTGCTCTTCGGTAAAGTGAGCCCTGCAGGACGCTTGCCCATCACGTTCCCACGCAACATCGAAGATGTGCCACCGATCACCGACTACAGCATGAAAGGTCGCACGTACCGGTATCTCGAAAAGGAGCCGCTGTATCCCTTTGGCTATGGCCTATCCTATACACGTTTCGAGTACCGCAATGTTTCGATTTCAAATGCGCGCTTGCCCGCGGGCGAGAGCCTTCGCTTATCTGCAATGGTTCGCAATGTGGGCCAGCACGCAAGCGACGAAGTAGTTCAACTGTACGTCAAAGATGTGCAGGCCAGCTGCAGAGTGCCTCACCAAGAGCTACGCGGCTTTGAACGAGTACATCTGAAGCCAGGTGAGTCTCGCAATGTTCAGTTCACATTGACGCCAAAGGATCTTTCACTGATTGACGAACAGGGTCAACGCCTGCTTGAGCCCGGCCACTTTCAAGTGACCATTGGTGGCAGCCAACCCGATTATCGAAGTGTCTCCCTCATGGGCCAAGCACCGCTGATCGTCGAATTCGAAGTGGTTGGCGAACGGCTGATTTTACCTTATTAGCCTTCATGGTAACGCTTTACAAAAACCCAATACTTTCAGGATGTTACCCTGATCCAAGTCTATGCCGGGTGAGTGATGATTTCTATCTGGTAAATAGTAGCTTTGAGTACTTCCCGGGCGTTCCGATTTTTCACAGTCGAGACCTCGTACACTGGCGTCAATTGGGACATGTGCTTACACGCAAGAGCCAACTCGATCTGAAGTACGCGCCAAGCTCTTGCGGCATCTACGCGCCCACCTTGCGTTACGCCAACGAGCGATTTTACTTGGTAACAACCAACGTGGGTCGTATCGGTAATTTCTTCGTCACAGCCAAGCGCCCCGAAGGTCCCTGGTCAGATCCGATCCCGATCGATCAGGAGGGCATTGACCCATCGCTTTGTTTTGACGGAGACACCGTCTACTACACGCGAAATGGCAAGGGGCGCGATTTCGACCACCCGGTCATCAAACAAGCTAAGATTGATATCACCACGGGCAAACTTGCCTTTACGCCGCGCACGATCTGGAAGGGCACGGGGGGTGTCTGGCCCGAGGCGCCGCATCTCGTGAAGGTCGGTAATTGGTTTTACCTCATCACGGCAGAAGGGGGCACATCTTACGATCATTCAATTGTCGTGGCGCGCAGCAAGAAACCCTTCGGGCCCTTCGAGGGCTGCCCGCACAATCCTGTATTGACGCATCGTGATAGGCCGCGCTCGCAGATTCACGCCGTGGGCCATGTGGACTTGGTCGAGCTCAAGGATGGCACTTGGTGGGCGGTTATGCTGGGAATTCGGCCAAAACACGGCCGATTCCACCACCTGGGTCGCGAGATATTTCTGGCTCCCGTCACCTTCACCAAAGACGGCTGGCCCCGCATCGGGCACAAGGGCACTGTGCCAATCAGTCACCCTAGCCCGGCACTGGAGCCTCACCGGTTTACCGAACTGCCAGCGCGGGATGATTTCAACGCCAAAACTTTGCGACTCGACTGGCAGTTCATTCGCAATCCACAGTCCCGCGATTGGTCGCTAACTGCACGCCCAGGCTTCTTGCGGCTGATGGGCTCGGCCTCAACGTTGGATGACGTCAAGTCGCAAAGCGCCATCGTGCGTCGTCAACAGCACTTCGATGTTCGCTGTCAAGCGAAACTCGATTTCGAACCGCAACGCGACAATGAAGAGGCGGGCCTGTTCGTCCGCGCTCGGGAAGGCTTTCATTATGCTTGGGCGCTGCGGCACGCAAACGGAGGGCGTATAGCCGAGCTCATCTCGACGCTGAACGGCAAACGCACAATAGTGGGCGCAACGAAAGTTGTCGAAGGGCCCGTAGTGCTGGAAGTCAAAGCCAATTCCAGAAATTACACCTTCAGTATCGTCGCCCACGGCCGACCGCGCACAGTCGGTTCGCTTCCTACGCGTTCGTTGTCATCGGAGTCGATTTCAAAACTGGGCCCCATGCACTTTACAGGGGCAATGATCGGTCTTTACGCGACGGGCCGGGGGCAGCGCAGCCGCACGCCGGCTGATTTCGATTGGTTTGAGTATGCAGTCGCTTCTTTCTAAATCTTCATCTTGAGAGCCACCCACGTTCAAGTTACTGCAAGACGGCCGAATTGGTCTTCTCTCAAGCTTTACTTTCATCCGATTTGGCGGTAGATAAAATGATCGATGCTCTTGTGCTGGCACATCTGGTTTTTCACCAAGCCTTGGGATAGAGCATGCCGTTGACTGCGCGGGAATTACAGCAGGTCGATGCGGCCATAAGTGCCCACGGCAAGTGGCTGACCCAGTTAAAGATTGCGATTGAAGACGGCACCAGCCAATTCGATCCCGAGAATGTCAGGGCGGACAATCGCTGCGATTTCGGCAAGTGGCTGTATGGCGATTTTCCCAAAGAGGCCAAGAACACACCTGTCTTCGATGAAATGCGCGCCAAACACGCCGCCTTCCACCGGACCGCAGCTCACATACTGCAATTGGCCTTAGCCGGGCACAAGCAGGAGGCTCTTAAGTCAATGGACTACCAGGGGGAATTCATGCAGCTTTCCGGCGAACTGATCCTGATGCTTAAGATGATGCGGACCACTTGAACCGGGAGAATGCGTCGTTCTCAATTTTGCGAGACCCTCAACCAATAATGATGGTTGGACATCCGTAAGTAATGTTTACCGATTGCGCGCCCTGAGTCTCCATGTGTTGGCAGGTCGTCCCCTTGAGGATCAGGGTGGGAGGCACTGTGGATGTGTCAATATCCCAACCGTCATTGCTTGACTGTGGAATCGTTTGTCCGTCGACGACTACGTTTAGTAGATCCAATTGAGGTGGGGTTGATGTAAGTTGAAGCTTGCAACTAACAATTAGTTTTGTCGTAATGCTCTGCAATGTTGTTTGAAGCCCTGCCACCCCTGAGTCGGCGCTCACGGGGAAATAGTCATAATTAGGATCTGGATTCGGCAATCCTCCCGCTGCACCTAGGCGATTGAGAATGGCCTGATATTGCGAGTATTCCGTGCCGGGGATCCCGACGACGACGGTGCGGATACCCTGAGTGAATAGCCGTATTACTTGTTCTTCTGCGCGCGCGTCATCAAGACACTGGGAGGGATCATACTGGCAGATGTTCTGCGACTGCGTTGGATTTTCAATATTTGCAATACAAGCGCTGGGGTCGCACGTAATATTCGCGTTGCAGTTCGGTGCGCCATCAGTGGCCAGCAGAACGACCCGATCACCGTCGAGAGTGCTGCCAGATCCAGTTGTGAAATAGTCGTAGACTTGCGCTAAGGCGTCTGCAGCTGGCGTGCCGCCTCCAGGCGCTGCACTGCTAATACTTTGGTCAATCTGACTGACGACTGTAGCACCTAGCCGGATATCCACGGTGAGCCCCGGATTGGACACGGAACAATCTGCGGTTCCATCGGGAAACAGCTTCAGTCCAAATGAAATGCGATCTTGAACTGCCGTTAGCGCGACGTTCAAAGCCTGACGCGTCGCCTGCCAACGAGTTTTCGGTTCTGTCGCCGACAATGCGGTGTTCATACTCAATGAGCGATCCAGAACGATGGCGACGTTGACGGCGCGCGCCTGGGCTTCCAGCTTGGACTGGCCACAATCGGTGCCACTCCCTGCGCTGCCGCCAGCACCCGAGGCGCTTCCTGTTCCGAAAATACTTCCCGTACCGGCGGTGCCGCTACCTCCGTTGACATTGAAGCCTGACCCACCGCTTCCGGAATCACCCGAGTCACCCTGAGCATCCTTTGACGAGCAAGCTGTTGACCCTATGCTCGCGAGCAGGGAACTCGCGAGCAGATACCGCCACAATCCGTAGTTAGCGTGAGTATTCCGACGCATGGTTCTTCACCCAAATCAGTTGATGGGATAGTGGCAAGTGCCAGTTGTGCACGGAACAGCGTTGCAGCAATCCGAGCTGACAGCGCAGAGCTGGCCGTATTGTGAGCAGACAAATGGCGGCGCGCCGCCTGTTCCGGGGACGCCTCCTGTGGCCGGCATTCCGGCTGTACCCGCACCGCCATCTGAGGATGAACCTCCGGCACCCAGTGCGCCACCTGCACCATTGGAGCCTCCTGCGTCTGGCGCGCCGCCAGCTGCATTGGAACCTCCGGCACTCGGTACACCACCAGCGCTATTGGAGCCTCCCGCCGCTGACGCGCCACCTGCCGAATTGGAACCTCCGGTACCCGGGGCACCACCTGTACCTGGTGGCACCGGAATTCCACATTTCCCCGTCGTTGAGCCTTGGGGGCGAACACAAGACGTACCCGGGCAGCAATCAGCATTGATCGTGCAGGAGCCGCTTGGGCTTACGCAGTTATTGTTGTTGCAACGCAGCACCCCGAGAGGATCTCGCACGCAGGGAACCGCGTTGCAGCAGTCTGCCGCAGAGGCACATTCAGCGCCGGCGGCTCGGCAATCAGTCCCGAGCCCGTTACAGCGCGGGACACCCAGCGTATCGAGTTGGCAGACTCCTGAATTTCCCACTCCATCACAACACTTGTTGGGTGCCGATGAGATGTTGCAGGTGTAATTTTGGTAATGGCAAATGTTGCCCTGGGGACTGCAAGATTGCACGTTGCGACAGCGACCGACGATGTCACCCGCCGACTTGTCACAGGACCCATTTCCGGCACCCGGTAGGTCTGTGGTGGGGTCGCCTCCACAACAGTCTTTGTCGTCAATGCAAAGCTCACCCACGACTCGGCATCCACTGGCGGGCTGGCAAATCTTGACCCCGGTTGGCCCATAAGGTGCGCAAAGCCGGCTACAGCATCCGCCGCAGTCTGTACACACCATTCCTTCAACGCCAGTGCAGTTCGCCGGTACCGCTACCGGTGCGCCACAGGTACCGACTGTCGCCCCATTGGCCATATTACATACGCCGGTACAGCAATCGCCAGAACGCGCGCAGATGTCACCGGTTTGCACGCAGTACGAGGCACCGATGGCGCATTGGCCATTCTTGCACAAACTGGAGCAGCATTGGCTACTAGCGGAGCATGCATTGCCCGCCGTCTTGCAGGACGTATTGAGGGCGGAACAGGTGCCATTGTTACACTTCTGTCCGCAGCAGTCGGTGGCAATCAAACAAGCGCCACCGTCGGAAACACATTGTGTTGCCCCGCATTTGCCCCCAACGCAGCTTAGTGTGCAGCAATCAGTGGGCGAGGCGCATGCTTGCCCATCGGATGAACATTGATTTATCTGAGAAGCGCAAGTCAGCGTTGCTGCATCGCAGAGACCCGAGCAGCAGTCGAAACCCGTCGTGCACGACTGGCCAAATGCTTGGCAACTGGGCGATGTGTTGCCGCCATTTCCCGAGCCGCCCACGCCTGCAGAATTACCTGCCGCACCTCCCGAAGCTGACATTCCGGCGCCACCTGATGCGCGGGTCGTTCCGCCATTTCCGGTCAGTCCACTTCTACCGGCGGCACTTGTGGTTCCGCCAATCCCAGGTACAAAACCGGCGCCGCCCGTGCCTGACGCGCCGTTTCCCGTGCCGTTGTTACCACCCGAGCATGCCGAGATTGCTCCGACAACGACGAGAACAAGGATTAAACTCTTATCCATTGGGGACACAAACCTTTCGGTTTTGCGATCCGCCCCCTGTGGAGCGGCAAATGAAACTGGGGTTCGCGTAGGTTTGACAGTAAGCGCTGGGATCAACTAATCCCGCGGCGGTTATGTCGCGGCCTTCACAGCTGAGAAAGCAGTACATCTCTCCGGTGGATTCGAATGGGCCACAAACCTCTGGGTAGCCGGAAGGACATTCACCGGGAATGGTACAACAATCTGCATCTGTCGCGCAGTGGTGGGTGCAATATCCGTTGGTAAATTGCGTCATACAAACCGCGGCGCCACCGTTGAGTGTTGATGCGTCCACGCCTGGGTAGCATTGTTGAGCTGCGGTGCAGGATAGACCCGTAGTCCTTTGGGCGACCGGTCCCGGGCTGCTATTTCCACAGCCGAGCACCAACGCGAGCGTTCCTACAATAGTCAGTAACGATTGCCTAACATTCATCATGACCTCTCAACGTTTCAAAGCTAACCAGCAACCAGCAACTGGACGTGCGGCTGGGAGGTGTCCCTTTAGCCTATGATCACCTGATACATGCAGATATTGTTCGTGCATGGAATTGCATTGCAGCAGTCAGCGGTGATGACACAACTCTGGCCATACTCGGAGCAGCTGGGTGTGCCTGCATCAGTGCCAGCGTCGGGAGGAGGTGTGTTACTGCCACAGAAACCTCGAGTTGACCCCGTGGTTTGAATGCAGTCCGACCCGGGGCAGCAGTCGCCATTGATTGAGCAGGAGCCACCTTTCGGCACGCAGACTGTTACACCCCCATCCGGTGGGGCGTAGCAGCGAAGAACACCGCTGGCGTCGGGCACACAGGGCGCTTTATTACAGCAGTCCATCGCAGATGAGCACGTGTCACCGCCTTGGCGACACGTCGTTCCTAGGCCATTGCATCGGGGAACGCCCAGCGTATCGAGTTGGCAGACTCCAGAATTGCCAACCCCGGCGCAGCAGTCATTGCGCGCCGAAGAACCGCTGCACGTATAATTCTGGTAATGGCATACGTTACCTTGTGGATTGCAGCTTCTGGGATTGCGGCAGATCCCGACCGATTTGCCAGTGTCAATTTCACAGACGACGTTGCCATCACCGGGCAAACCGGTCCCGGCCGCTCCGCAACAGTCGCTGTCCTTGCGGCAGAGATCACCGTTAACATGGCAACCACTGGCGGGCTGACATACGTTTACGCCTGTCGGTGCATAGGGCGCACAAAGCCGGCTGCAGCAGCCATTGCACGCGCCACATACGGTGCCGTCGACTCCGTCAGAACAGTACGTGGCACCACTCGGTGGCGGTGCGCATACGCCTATTGTTCCTGCGCCCATCTGACAATCCCCCGAACAGCAGGTTCCACTTTGGCTGCAAGCATCCCCACTTTGGATACAGAAAGAAGCACCCAATTGGCAAGTGCCGCCGCTGCACAAGCTCGAGCAACATTGAGCGCCGTCGGTGCAGGGGTTTCCCGCTGTGCGACAGCTCGTGTTGAGCGCGTGACAGATGCCAGCATCACAGTTTCCGCTACAGCAAGCCGAGGAAACCGTGCAACTTTGGTCGTCGGCGGTGCAGGCGTTGGCGCTGCATTTCCCTGAGGTGCAGGCCATTGAACAACACTCAGTGGACGACTGACAGGGACCGCCGGCGGCTGTGCATTGATTGATGGTAGACGCACAGGTCTTCGACGCCGAGTCACAGACGGCCGAGCAGCAATCAGAACCGGTGTCGCATTTTTGACCGAATTGTAGGCACAGGGGCGACGATGTCGAACCCCCGCTTGGGTTGCCGGAGCCGCCGACGGTACCGTTTCCACCGACATTGGCGTCGCTCTTGGCCCCAAATGCCGAGGAACTGCTGCTGCATGCTGAGGTCATCCACAGCATGCCGGTAAGCGTACCTACCACAACAAGAATATTGCCTGCGAAGACGCCAATTCGAATCATGCTGTATCTCCCTTATCTGGAGCGACGCCAAACTTGTCCAAGTGCCGCTGTGGCCAAAAAATCCAATCCTTCGTGCAGCAAGCGCGTATGATTGGGATCACTTAAGGCAGTGAGTGGGAATGGACTTGGATAGTTATGATAAAGTTCATGCTTTTTTTAATTTGCCGACCGTCGGTCACGCTGCCGCCAATTACAGTCACCCCGCAGGCGGTAATGCAGCGTTCGCCCCCGGTCCCCGTATCCGGACGACGGATGCTTAACGTAAGGCTTTTAAGGTCGTTGGCCGTCCGTGGGTCCCGAGATGCCTGGAAGTACTCGAGTTTGCGCCGCGCCTTAACCTGGCCCTGTGACGCAGCAGCCGCTGATGCAATATTCCGGCTGTAGGCACGCGCCTTGTCCCGGCAATCCGCAGGCTTGTTGGCCGTTGGGGCACTGCGACTCGGTGCCTGGGACGCAATTGGAAGCAGGTGCAGTCCGCCCGGCGCAGATTTCGCAAGGGTTGCAGTCATTAAAGCAAGACGTCACGGGCGTGCAAGGGCGACACAACTCGGGATCGCTGAGGTGCGCTTCATCACAGCTGCCCACGCCGCCGGATGTCGATCCGATCCAGACGTAGTGGCCGCCGCCAGCCGGAAGTTCGCAGCATCCGAAACAATCGCAGCCGTTGGGAGTCAGCGGCAAACAGACATTGAGGCACGTGGCAGATTGTAGCGAACCGAGGTCGGCGCAAGTGGCGCTAGTTCCAGGTATTGAGGCGGCCGCGTCATAAGCGCATTGTGAGTCGCCGCTCGGTGGATAACTGGGCGCCAAGCTGAGTGGATCACATTTTTGGCTCCAATGGCAGTCATCGTTGCCGGAGCCCGTGTCCTGGTCAAAGTAGCAATCTTGCTTGCACGGTGCGTTATTCTGGCCAGGAATTCCGCCAAAATAGGAGTCCTCAGTGTTGTCGCAGGGGCCCAAGCATTCGGGATCTGCCGAGTCAATCAAGCCGTCCGCATCATTGTCGAGGCAGTCGCCGCAGGCGTAAATCTTTCCGCTGCAGGGCGTAATGACGCAGGCAACTTGTGCGTCTGGATTCGTATTGACCTGATTGCTGCCGCCAGCGGCCGAGTCGGCCGCGCTTTCAGGATAGTCGTGCCCTAGTTCAATGTTCTTTCCGCAGGCGCAGACAAAGATCAGTATCAAGCCGACGCTAGCGACCGGCCAACGGCGCATTACCTGCCTCGGGTGGTTTGATCGATCTTCTGCTGGTGTGCGGAACCCGGATAACGGCGCTCGAATTCACTGCCACGACTTCGAGCTGCGTCTGTTTGGCCCAGTCGACTCAGGGCTTCTATCGCGATCACTTCCCGCTCCTGAGCGAGCGCGCCGTGCGGGAACCGTCTTGCATGCTCTTGCGTCAGGGACAAGGCTCGACGCGGATCGGTTCCTAGGGACGATCGAGCCAAATCGAGTAACGCGACCTCATTCAATCCCGAAGGTCGACTGTCACGCGAAGTCGCGCTTGGAGGAGTGGAAGGAGTAGGAGATTGTCGCGCAGCTTCATTGTTCTCGACAGGAGCTGCTGCCGATTCTGCGAGGGTGGGAGCAGCGCTAGCGGCCGGGTTCGCCGGAAGTGTATTCAACGGTTGGGTTAGCGACGCCGGGGGCTGCGGCACACTGTGTGGAGTCTTTTTCAACATCCAGACTGTGCCGATTGCGGTGCCGATTGCGAGGCCAGCACCCACAACTATCGCCTTGCTGGTAGTTAGACTGCCCAGGTGGGTTTTGGCGGGAACATGAAGGTCGGGCGATGGCGGACCCGCCAAAATTGCGGCTTCAACTCTCACCGTCATTCGGTCAATATCAACGGTACTCGACGCATCCGCCTGGGCATCGGACAGCATCGTTCTTAGCCAGGGAGAAGTCCCTGGATCAGTGTTGAGGCGGACGGGATCATGGTCAGAGCTCATGCCGTCCTCCTTGCTCGAACCTCGCTGCAGCCTCGGTTACTAGGCGGCGTGCGGCGTGCAGCCGCGAGTAGGCCGTCTGAATCGGGCAATCCACAGCCTTGGCCACGTCCATCATGCTGAGCTCCTCGAGCTCGTAGAGGACGAAGACGGCTCGTTTTTCATCATCCAATTGATCCAGGATGCGCGCGAGACATTCCAGAGATTCACGCTGCGCAACCCGCTCGAGTTGCTCCGCCGGCTGCGCCAATGTCGAAGGCTCTGCCTCGGAAACCTCACGGACGACATGCGCGCGACGGCGGTATTCAGAAGCCACCCGCACGCAAATACCGTAGATCCAAGTTTTGATTGAGGAATCGCCGCGGAAATCCGAAAGTCTTCGGTGCAGCACCACAAATACGTCCTGACAGGCATCCTCGACATCTGCCTCACGCACACCCAAGTGCCGGAGCGCTCGCCACACGTATTGAGCATGCTCCTTAACGAGGCTTCGAATTTCGGGCTGGAGGTTAGGCACTGGCGGAGGGGTTGGGGAGCCACGGAATCTACCCATGAGTGGCGATAGCTGGGCCAAATTATTGACCGAATCGCAAGCCGACGCCGAAATCCGCCAGGAGTACCCCCACCGGTCGCGACATTATACGAACTGTTGAGCCGTCCGCCCGGGTGCTCTCGCGCAAGAAGTCTGCAGTGCTAACTCAGTGACCGTCGACGCCGCAGCCGAAGCAGTAATAGACCGAGTAGGCCAACGCCGGCCAGCGAGGTTGAGCGTGAAGGCAGCCCCGCGACACGGCAGCTGCAGCTACCAGTGTCAGGCGAACTTCCAGCGCCACCCGTCGGAGTTACTTCAGTCCCGGTACCTGACGCGCCAGCGTTGCCTACGCTTCCGCCCGTGTTGACCATGCCGCCCAAGGCCGCAAGACCACCGGTATTTGCAGCGCCGCCGATGGCAACAACCGCGCCGCCGGTGGCGCTAGCTCCACCGGAGCTAATTCTGCCGCCCGTCGCGACTCCAACGCCGCCGGTATTCACGGGCGATCCACCGGTACTCACAATTCCGCCGGCGCCAACAACTCCACCGGTGCTCATTGTGCCGCCTGTAGTAACACCGGCACCGCCAATACTCGTCGGCGCGCCACCGGTGCTCGCCTTGCCACCCGTGCTGACGTTCCCACCAGTGCCCGCACCGCCCGCGCCCGTAGATCCGGCGGTTCCACCAAATTCATAGGCGCCCAGGTCCGGGGCAGCACCCACAAATGGAAGACCGACGTCGGTGCCTTTGTCTATCATTCGGCTGCCTGCAACCAGTTTCAGAAAGTCCACATTCGGTAGGCTGCCGTCGGGTGCGCGGGGGCCAAGCGCGCCTGAAGACTCGATGCTCTGGCCCGTACCACTCACGCTCGGATCGGTGATGCTGAGGAAATCCGAGGCCGCTGGGGTAATCGCCAGATCCCATGTGTTGAATTGGGTATCGACGCCTCCCATGTTGCTGTTCTTGTTGGGAAAGCCGATGTTGTTCCGCATGATGTGCGCCAGCGCCCCCGACAGGGTAATGGTTGTGGTCGAATCGCCGGAAGGGCTCGCCAGCATGTTGTATTGCGTCCCATTGTTGTACGACGTGTTGTTGTACCAAGTGTTCCCACCCGAGGAGTGGTTGGCATAAAACCCCGACGCCTTATTCTTCCAGGCAACGTTGTTTTGGACGAGGTGCCTGATGCCCGTAGCGCTGCTCCCCATCTTGAAGCCGTTGCCATTGCCCGACGTGGGGTTGTACGTGCCGTAATTGGCGTACCCATTGCCCATGGCCCAGCTGTTTTCAACGATGACCGGAACTTCCTGGTTGATCAGATCGTACCCGTCGTCAGAGTTCCACCACGCCCGGCAGCCTCTGATGGTCGTGGTGGCGCCGGCTGTTTGGTAGTGGACGCCGAAGCCGTCGGCATTTTGGCCTTGGCCTTGCGATGAATTCGGATCGTAATTGTCATGCGCATCACAATTGAGGATCAGGTGGCCACCGGCCGACTTGCTGCCGACGAATATCCCGTTGCCGTTGTTGTGGTGCATGTTGAGCAGCTCGAAGATGTCGTTGCCACCGCTAGTCACCGCCACGCCATTGTTGGAGCTGGTGTTCATCGGGACGTTGCAGATCTCGAGACCCTTAAAATGCAGCCAGCTACCGGAGACCACGAACCCGTGGGTATAACCGGTTGTCGATAAAACCATGTTGGAGAAGTCGAAAACGGGAATCTCGCCGTTGTAAGCCCAATATTTTATTCGGTTGGTGTCCGAAGTTCCGCTCTTCGTGAATTGGATACCAGCGCCAGTAGCAGCGGGCGTCGTAATACTGTAGGTCCCGCCACGAATCCAGACCGTGTCTCCAGCCACAGCCACGTTGACCCCCTTTTGCAGGGTAGCAAAGGGTTGAGCCATTGTGCCGGCATTCGAATCGCTGCCCGTGGTGGCCACGTAGTATTCCGCGGCGAGCGCGGTCCTTGCGCCGAAAAAACCTAGGCCGACGAGTAACCAAAGTTGCAGGGTGTGTTGCTCACCCCGTATCGATAGACATTGTATGGTTTTCATAGGTGCCTCGCGCAAGAACTCGAGCCATTGTGGCTACACAAGCTACTTGGATCGATCAGCTCTTGACCTTGTGTAATGCACCAACTGTCGCAATCGATCACGCTGGCCTGTATTCGTCCGACCAACCGATACTTGCTCTAAGTCTCTGTTTTTAAGGCATTTTTTGCTGGTCCAAATTATGGACCGAATCGTAATCCGACGCCAAAATCCGCCAGGGGCACCAGTATCGGTCGGGACAATATACGAACCGTTGAACCGTCCGCCCGGGTGCCGAAGAACTCATCTTGCACAAGAGGCAAACCCGCCCCGAGTCCCACATGCAGTCCGAACGCCGAAGTAGCCCACCAAGTCGTCCTGAGTCGAAACGTAAGATCGTAGAATATCGTAGATTCCTTACGGTTTACGTCAAAGCCATAGGCACGCGAAGCGAGCAAACCAATATGCTGTCCGACGCATACCGAAAGTTCGTTGTGCCAATGCGATTGAGTCGCGCCGCAAAGACTCGCCTCCGCAGTGCCTAGCCAGAACTTCGCTCCTGAGTTCTCATAGCTCATTTGTTCTGGCGCCCAAACTGTCGCGCTTACCAATGCGAACCAACCGCGAGGAGGCCCCAATTCGCCGGCCGCTGACAGCCCTCTCCCGAATCCCGGGAGTTGTCCGATACGAGCGCTTCCGAGCATAAATAGACTTTCATGCCAGCGATCGGCAGGGCTTGGTACCCGTTCTGCCTGTGGGAGTTTCCTCTCGATCCGCGGCAAAGGC
>Ga0075520_1000002_pt1 | contig 71732 bp, 50 predicted proteins | sample NGEPerB_FD_75100 | JGI IMG/M metagenome (GOLD analysis project Ga0075520, IMG submission 75100) | Arctic peat soil microbial communities from the Barrow Environmental Observatory site, Barrow, Alaska, USA - NGEE PermafrostAB12-B | ecosystem: Environmental > Terrestrial > Soil > Wetlands > Peat ... | reverse complement strand
GGTTGATCTGTTGGAGACGCCTTGATTGCCTGGCCCTATCGTGGGGCATTGCGACCCTGGGTCTATGGACATCGCGGTGTCGTTTCTGGAGTTCCAGAAAATACTCTGCTTGCTTTTGAACAAGCGTTGGCACAGGGTGCCGATGGAATTGAATTTGATGTCCAGCTGAGTCAAGACGGTGCGATCGTCGTGTTTCACGACGTGTCGCTTGAGCGTATGACGGCCGGCCACGACAACCGACTCATTGCGGACGTTTCAGAATTCGATTTGTGCCGGATTCCCCTCGGCCAAGGCGCGACAATTCCTCGCTTTAGAGACGTACTTACGTGGGCCGACCCGCTCGACGTATATCTTAATATAGAGCTCAAAGCTGACGCTTTCAGCGCGTCTACGCTGTTGGCGGCCCTGTCTCGAGAAATCTTCAATTGCGCGAGCGACGCGGTGAAATCGCGCCTGCTATTCTCATCATTTTCCGCTGAAATAATTGATTTTGCACTTGAACGGAGTTGGCCATGGCCGCTAGCGCAGCTGCTCGGTGCTGGTAAGTCAGACCAATTCAACGTTGACGCCGTGAGTAGTTGCGGCATTCATGCTCATCTTTCGCTGATGAATGAGGTGGCACTTCGGAAATGCCAGACGAGAAAAACATTCATTAATGTCTGGACGGTAAACAGCGCGCAGGAGGCTAAGCGCCTGGCACGTGCTTCAATTGACGGGATTATTACAGACGAGCCCCAGCTTGTTCGGGGGGCTATTGAGTAGCCGCAGGCCAATTGAATAACGGCAACGCATCCGGTCTCGGGGCCCAATTGTCTAAGGATAGAGCCGTCCGGGATTACCGAGAAACTCAAAGTGCATTGTATCTTCCAAGGTATCACGTCCGAGCCAATAGAATCCAAAATGATCGAAGGCGTCCACCCAGCAGCGCGTCAATGAAGCTCGTTCAAACGGTTTCTTGACCGATTTGCCACATTTGGGATCCCGTTGCCAATCGCCCACGCAGTGACAACAGGGATTTCGATCTGGATCGATATCGATGGCAATTCCGAATAGATGGTTGGAAATTTCACCACCCCGAATTGTGTTGGAAGCACGCATGCCTCCAATGTGCCTGGGGTAATAAGCATCTTTTGATTTGGTGCACCGTTGCTCAATCCGCTGTTGCACGCATTGCAGCGCAGGAACGATGCGTCGATTAACCATGACCGAATGACCGAAGAACTCGGTTCGAACTGCCATTGATGCTGCAGAGGCGCGGTTTAGCCGTTCTTGGCCCATATCGGCAATGTAGCCGTATTGTGATACGCGATAGTGAATTGCTTTAGCGTGATCTAGCCCGACAATTACGCCGTTTTTGACATAGGTTGAACGCTCAAGAAACAATTGGGGCTTCTGCGAACGGCATTTGATGCGCGAAGAGTTCGCCAATGAAGGCAATGTCAAGATCAACATCAAAGCCGAAGTTACCACTAACAGAAACGATATCTTTGGGAAGGAAGTCGGCAATACACTGAAAGCGCGACGCATAAGTAAGCAGCAGTCTAGCACATTAGACCCACATCAAAAAGTACGGAGTTAGTTGGGACAGTCCGCACGCAGGACTTGAACGCCGCCCGGCACCGGTTGACGGAAGACGCCTGGCAGCAACGGTGGGTTGTGAGAAACATTGATATAGTCCAGCACCAAGTCGGTTTCACTGCTAGGTGACACGAACCGAATTCGGTGCGGAACTTCAGCTGAACATTGTGGCCCGCTTGGTAATATTGCAGGCTCTAGACCATCAGGATCAACGCGAGCTGTTGATGTCGGCGCTGGCGCGTGCCCATCAAGCACGACTTGATAGGTCACTTGCCCTGCTTGCGTAACTAAAATATCGGTTACTCGCAATCTCTGCTGTTGCCAAGGGAGAGACCAATCATCTGGTGCCAATTGAAGTGAAATCGTTTCAACGGATTGGTACTGGCCGTGGATCTCCAACGTGTAATGGCCGGTACCTAACCAAGTTGAGTCCCATCGAATCCATGCCATATCGCGCTCATGAGCCAGGACGGGAGCATCACCGTGCAACAATTGCACGAGCGCAAATGGAGGCAGTGACACTTTGACAAATCGAGCCAGATTGCAGGCAGTTGCTGGCCCCAACCAATATTGGCGAGATTGTAATTCGTACAGAGTAAAAATGTCGCCGTCCGATGTGAGCGTCGACAGATTCACGCCGAAAGGACTAAATACGTCGATCCGAACTTGCTCTGGCAGGACCGCTAGAATCGCAACGTTTCCCCGCAATCTTCGACTGTTCTCAAAGTAGTCGACCTTCGCCTCTATTTGTAGGCCCCGGCTGCATCCCAAAGTCTCCCGTAGGCGCCCCAAAGCACTTGCAGCGTCGGGGAATCTAGATGGCGGGGCGCCGCGGCATCCAAACATCAGTAGAACAACTGCCCAAGCATTGACGGGTTGCATCCAGCGCCCGAAACCTGCGAATTGCTCTATACGCAACGAACTAGCCACCGGCGCGGAGTGCGTCAAACAGTTCAACATCGGGTAACGGAAGTGTTACCGCTGTCTGAACCATGCCGATACCTTCTTGTTCGCATAGCCGAACGAGGGCTAAGCCGTCAATGAGATTGATAGGTGTTGCGTTGGGCGCGGCGGCTTCATCCCTTGCGCCACTCAGGGCTTGCCCCGTTGTAATCAAACACCCCATCTGTGCCGAACCGTAGTGGTGCAATGCGCCGCGAAGCTCTGTTACGCGTTCGCGCCCAATTTCGCGGCCATCACGCCTTATCACCAATGCAGCGCGATATTCACCGTGCGGCAACGCCAGCCGTGCCGAAAGATGTAACTCGGCCCCGTGGGTCCCCGGTCGTCTTACGATTTGCAGATCCGAGTATCCGACTCGTTCAAGCAGAACGAGAATTAATTCTCCCACCGAACGCTGAGGCAGTTCCTGCAATCGACGGAGTACATTCCGCCGGACGTGCTCTCGAAAACGCTCCGCCGTTTGCTGGAGCTCGCGCTCAAGGCGAAGCATTTCATTGTCAACATACCAATCTGATAGGCCGATCCGTCGATCCGAAAGCCTAAAACGTGGCCGCAGCCCAGCGGCTTGCCGACGCACATTGTCGGCGCGAATGGATGCCTCCACTAGAAGTTGGCCCTGCACAAGATCGGCTGAAATTCGACCCCGGCGCTTGCCCGTCTCCACGAGCCTCTGCAATGGAATGGGTCCGCTATTTCGATCGTAGCCTAACAGTATTTGTAGGATTGAATCAGCGAGGTCCTTCCCACTCAAGTCGTCCAACAAGGCTGCGGGACGAGCACGTTCCCCATTCACAGGCGCGGTCGTATTATTTGCTCGGGGTTCGGCACGAGGATCTAAACGTGGTTCGGATCGATTGGTTTCTGTGGCCTTTTCGGGCTCGCGGGCTTCGCGCGCGCGCAATTCGGCGTCTACGGCCTTGAGCATTTCACGGGACGGCTCGGACACCGTGTACGTAGGGAGATCATCGTCTCCGCCAAGGCGAACCTCATCGGTGGTGCGGCCATGCTTGCGACGACGCCTGCGACGACGCGACGCGCCGTTTCGATCCGTTCCGTCAGTTTCAACTTCCTCCCATTCTTCATCGGCCGTCGCCCCGAATATTGGCTGATCGTCGTCGGCCTCCGCGGCGAACAGCTCAGTTGCACCTGCCGCTATCTCCGCGCGTTTGCGATCGTCTTCGTTTGTGATGAGTGGCGGAGAATCGTGAGTGCCACCTGCGTTGGGGCTCGCGGATTCTAAAACTGGCACTTCCGAATATGGTTCAGACACGTTCTCAATATCGACCAACGTTTCACCGGCTTCCGCCATGGCAGCGGCTAGTCGTTCCAAAGCCGGGGTACGGTCAGCTAACCCTTTCGCGATGGTGTCTGAGTTCCACTCGCGCAGAGCGAATACTCCTGGCTTAACGCGAATCAACGGGTTGTCTTTGTCTCCCTTTTTTACCAAGGCCGCCAGTCGGGCGCCCATGGTAACTTCGGGGCTCTTGCCCACATGACTCAAGAGGTTCTTCTCTATCGCGACGTCGGTGATTTCTTTGTAATGAAGTGGCTTGCCAACAAGGCGCAATACATGCGCCGCTGCTTCGGTGAATGTCATGGACACTTTTTCTTCTCGATTCTCATTCAGGATGGGCCCTAGCCCAACCAGGCTCGCACGTTGCCTGGGGAGCACTTTCGAGCTCCCGCCACCGGCCATTACGTCCGACTGCTGGCCCGGCATAGCACGTAAACTTATCCAGCTCCAAGCATTCTCCGCGTCAGGTGGGGCGCCCAGCGTTGTATTCCGCGAAAAATGTTGATTCTCGGGTGCCCAAGGCAATTTACGCAGGAATCATTCCGCACTTACGCACTTGGTGGGGTCCCCGCAACCTTAGAAACTCGGTCGTCGCTCAGACGCGTGGAGCGTCGTACCGCTCGCCATGAAGATTGTGCGAGTGCGCCCTGATTTATTCTCCGCGTGCAGCTAGAGGGTCGGATCTGCTGCGAAGCAGCATCGGAAACCTGTATCGAACAGACGGAAACCTTGCACGACCGAATAGTAGGAATAGTCACAAGCCGCACCCGCTTCTACGTCGGTATTGAATGCTCCGCCCATTAGTCGATAATCATTGGCAGCGTTTTTCGTTATCTCCCGCAGGTTCCCGGTCATATCGTAAATACCAGTAGCAGCCGGGTTCCCCAACAGACTGCTCCAATCGGCCGAGCAATGTTTCAGGTTAGAGGATGCTGTTGAGAGCAGCCCGCTTTGAACACCTGCGGTGGTCGAATCAAAATCATAGGACACGCCAAGATTACAGAAAGTACTGGCCGTGTAGCCAACCGTGCAGGAACTGTGCGGGTCATAGCCCCATAAACATGCCGCGTTGGCATGGCAGGCGGTCTGCCAATCGGCAACGGTACATACATGCCCGCCGAGTGCGCCGCATACCTGTTCTGTTTCAATCGGAGTGACGTTAAACCACGGCAAATGGGTGGCAGCCGAGCAGGCGCGCGTCTTGTCAAGCGTGACGCCTGCCGGAGCTGAGGGTACCGAATTTCCACCACCATCTTTGCAGTTGCTCGTGCAGAAATACCCGTTGCCCGTGCCCGATTGCTGCCGTGGAACTTGGACGGCTTGCCTCATACTTGAACATCCACACATTCGACGCCACTTTGACGACGGATGGGCGCACGAAGTTGTTGTCCAGTTGCTCTTCGAAAGTCGTTTCGTCGACGGCGCCATCACAATCATTGTCGATGCCGTCACATAGTTCGGTGCAACCACCTGGTAACGTCGAACAATCGGCTCTAACTGCATTGCACTTGGTGGCCACTGGCCCGTTGCAATCAAAGGTGCCCGTCTTTCGACACGCGCCATCACCTGGCGGTGGCTTTCCGTCGTCGCTTGCGCAAGGGAGCCCGAAGTTTGCGACGTTTTCGTTCAAAACGCCGTCGCAATCATTATCCAAGGCGTCGCAGATTTCATCGTCGGGAGAACAGCCATTGGCTCCTACACATACGCCAGCGGGAAAGCCACACTTCCACGCCCCGTTTTGGCATGTCAAGCTTACTTGTGTCGTGCATTCGGGCCTTGTCGCCGACGGACTAATACCACATGTTTGTGCCTTGTTCGGTGCCGTCACATTTTCATCAATTTGGCCGTCACAGTTGTCGTCCTTGCCATTGCAGGACTCCTGGGATGAAATATAGTTACAGCTGTACTCACAGGTCTTTGGATTCGAATCGTGGTCGTAGTAGCCGGGCACACAATTCTTGAGCGCGCATGCGCCGGCCTGGCATGCCCAGACCTCGTTCGACGTGCCCACGTAGCAATCATTGCCGCACGCGCCGCAGTTATGCACGTCGGTGAGTACGTTAGGCTGGTTGGTGAGCTGACCATCACAGTTCACGTCAACGTTACAGGAGTCGACGGCTCCCGCTATTGGCTTTATGGATCCTTGACAAATGATCATGCCGCTTTGGCACGCCCGAGTTCCCGCCTTACATACAGTTGTAGCGTTTGCTGGGGGCGTTGGTGGTACATCGCAAGCACCCACTGAATCGGCGGGAGGTTGTGGCCCCGAGGCTGTAATCGTCGCATCAATCGCCCCATCGCAATTGTCGTCGACACCATTACAAGTTTCTGCAACTGGGTCCACGGCGCCGATGCAAGTTAACTGTCCATTTTTGCACTGTTTCGTGCCGTAGGCACAGGGGTACGTGTTATTTGCTCCGCAGGGCTGTCCGGCGCCGGTGACTGCGTCATCCACCACACCATTGCAGTTGTTATCTATGCCGTCACAGATTTCCGGTTGCGCGTCGACGTTTCCTGAGCAGATAAGATTTCCACCCACGCACTGGATTAAGCCGAGCTTACAAGGAAGAATATTGCTTTGGCCGCAGGATTGACCCGCCCCTTGGCTATTGTCGTCGATAGTGCCGTTGCAGTCATCATCTTTACCGTTACACGTCTCGGTCTTCGGGTCTACCTGACCCGCGCAGACAATTCTTCCCGATTGGCAGACCGTTTTGCCCTTCCTGCACTCTCCCACATTGCTGCCACAATCGGCACCCACGTCATTGGGCACATCATCCACGAGCCCATTGCAGTCATCGTCGATTCCATTGCAAGATTCTGGAACTTTAGGCACGCGACCTGTACAAGCAATCCCATAGGTGTGAGCCGTCGGATCTTGTATGCACTTCATGGTTCCAATGACGCAACTATCTTGCGGTGTGCCGCAGGCACCACCTGTGCCGGCAACGCCGTCGTCAACCTGACCATTGCAGTCATTGTCAATGCCATCGCAAGCCTCTGCCTGCGGCTCGGCGTTGCCGACGCAAGTCATTTTTCCGTTGGTGCACTGCCACTCGCCCAGCCGACAGGGGGCCGTGTTGGACGAACCGCAGGCAGTGCCAGTACTGGGAACATTGTCATCGACCGCTCCGTTGCAGTCGTCGTCAATACCATTGCAGGTTTCTGCACGAGGCTCAACGTTGCCGATGCACAATAGGGCGCCAGAGGTACACACTTTGTGTCCCGATTGGCAAGCCCCCACCGTTGCGTGACCACAACTGCCGATAACGTCGGAGGGATTGTCGTCCACGATTCCGTTGCAGTTATCGTCGAGGCCGTTGCAGTACTCCACGCCGGGTTCTACCGCACCGATGCAGACTTTCTGTCCGTTGACGCACTTTTGCGCCCCCAGAGAGCACGGGAAAATGCTGGACGTCCCGCAAGAGGCACCTACATCGGTCAGATTGTCGTCAACGATACCGTTGCAATCATCGTCGATGCCATTGCAAATCTCCGCAATCTGACCCGGCATTATCACGTTGGCTCCTACGCAGGCGACTTTCTGCCCCTGACATGTCGTTGTCCCCTCATGGCCAACGACCGCACACGCACCCTGTACAGAGCCGCTACAGGGGACTCCAAGTTGCTTGTCGCCCGAGAGATCGTCGTCCGCGCCGTCAATTTTGCCGTCGCAGTCGTTATCTATGCCATCGCCACAAATTTCCACCCCATTATTGGATAATGTGCAGTGATATTCGCATCCAGTAGCGTAAGACTTATCGAGATCCCACCAGTCCGGGTCACATTTGGCGATACTGCAGTGCGTGTTTGTAGCATCACATGTGCCCGTCCCATCGTGAATGCACGCGGCCGTTCCGTGGATAACAACGCAGGCACCACCACAGCGCCCACAATCGGTCACGCTAGTGCATAAGTCTACGTCTTCATCGCGAAGTCCGTCGCAATCGTCATCGCGATTGTTACACGTCTTGTCGTCATCTGCGATCTTGGTACACGGATATTCGCAGCCATTGCTTGCGCTCTTGTCTAAATCGAACCAGTCCTGGGCGCATTGTGTAAAACTGCAGGCTCCATCTTCACCGGCGACACCGCTCCATTGGCAACTAACTGCTTTTGGATCTACGTTGGCTAATTGGGAATAGCAGTTGTTACTGCAAGTACCGCAATGGTAAGGATCGTGTAGATTGAACCCGTCGTCGACGATACCATTGCAGTCATTATCCAGACCGTCGCAGATCTCAGTTCCGCCGTTAGTGGGGGAACATTTGCCCGGTGTGGAACCGTCAAGTTGAGTATTGCCAACCTGCGCGTCAACATTGAACTTATTGTCAATAAATCCACCGTCGTACGAGCCGGAATTCGGTGATTCATGGCAAAATAGAAGACAACCTGCACTGGTTTCACACCCCGCAAGCCATTGAGCTCCAACAGCAAAGATTGCGACATACAGCCTAGTCATGCGACGACCCGTGGTGGCAGTCATGATGCACCTCCAGAATCTCTTTCGGCGATCTTCCGCCGCCGTTTCTGGCCTCGTGCGATGGCGCCGAGCAGTCCAACGATTGCTGCAAGAGCCGCGGTTGGCGCTGACTTAGACCGTTGCATGCGACAATCACATCCACCGCCACCCGTAGGTCGCCCAAACGCCCTGCGGTCTGGCAGCGTGGAATTGCCCACGAATGCATTGCCGGCTTGATTTTGACCGCCGGCCATTCCAGCATCGCCGATCGAGCTTGAGCCGCCCGTCCCGGCGGCTTTTTGACTTAAGCACTCGCCCGCCTGACAAGACTGGCCCTTGGGGCAAACGACTCCCTCGCATGGGCAAGTTCCACAGACGCCCGTAAGCGGATTGCAGCACTGGTTGCCGCGACAACTAGTGCCGCTGGAAAGACATTGGTTAGCTACGCACTGATGCGTTGCGGCATCGCAGACTTGCGACGAAGAGCATTTTGCACTGCAGTCTTGGATACAGACGCCGTCGTGGCAAGTTTGGTTGGTGCCACAGGTTACGGTCGCACAGCTCGGTTTGCAATCGTGGCTCGCCAAGTCGGCAGTTGGGCGACAGACTTGATCGGCTGCGCACGTAGCCTTTGTGCATGGGTTATTGACGCATTCCGCAGAGTGACACAAGAAGTTGCAGCCCTCGCAACCCGTTTCTTCGCAGGTATTCGTTACGCATTGACCTGCTTTTGTACCAAACCGAGCGCATACTTCGCCAGAACCGCAATTAACATTGAAGCAAGGATCTTCGCAGCCCGACTTCGGAAAACACTTGCATGACGGGGTGTTGAGGCACCCTGGATCATCGGTACCAACGGGGGAGCAAAGGGTGCGTCCACTTGAGTCCTTTACAGTCTTGGTGGCGCAGTCTCCTTGGCAGAGATTGACTTGAGGTACGCATACTGCGACGGCACCATTACCGGGCGTACTGATTTCCGCAGATGTACAAGCCTGGCCTCCCGGACATGCAAATTCGCCGCTTTGGCAGGGTGGGGCACAAAAACAACTGCCTCCCGAATTAACACAAATTTTGCCCATGCCGCACAATGCGGGGCCGCCGTCGGGTTGATTGTCAATGATGCCATCGCAATCATTGTCGATGCAGTCACATTGCTCTTGATTGCGTGCGCTTCCGCCTACACAGGCAAAGGTGCCGTATCTACAGGTCCATTGCCCCTGTGTACACTGTCCGCTCGTTTGGCCACAATTGTCACCAATATGCGCAGTCGTTGCGCCGATTGGATTTGCCGTACCGTCGATTCCGTCCGGCGCTTTTCCTAACTCGTCAATCTGACCATCGCAATCGTTGTCAACTCCGTCGCAAATCTCGGGTTGCGGTGGCGTGCCTCCGACGCACACGGTTCCCCCTTGGCTGTTGCACTCAAGGTGTCCAAGCTGGCATGCTCCCTGGTTGCGCTGCCCCGGATACAAAGTTGAATCGTAGGCAGGATTACATTGGCCGCCGGTTCCGAGGCCTTCATCGACTGAGCCGTTGCAATTATTGTCCTTCCCGTCGCAGGTCTCGTCGACCGGTTGTACTCCGCCGACACACGATAGCACCCCCAGACTACACTCTATGTGGCCCGTTCGGCATTCGCCAACGTTACTGCCACATATGCGGTCAACTCCGGTATTCGGCAATGTCCCTTCGTCCACGCTGCCATTGCAGTTGTTATCGATTCCGTCGCAAATCTCGGCGCCAGGCTCCCGGGCATTTTTGCACTGCCACCCTTGCGCACCAGAACACACTAGAAAACCTGGGTGGCATGGTGTGGCGAGTTTGTCTGTGCCGCTGCCGTTATCCGTGCAACTCGCGCCGGTTGGAGGAGTCCAGGATAAGCCGCCATACGTACATTGCGACCCCGGCAAATCCCAGCAGCCATTTTGATTGGCAGGTGGCGCGTCGGCCAACGGTGTTTCATCGATCGATCCGTTACAGTTATTATCGATTCCGTCGCACACTTCAACGGAGGGACCCACTCCGCCTTGACATACGAGCGCGCTATTCACGCAAGCCATTATGCCTGGCATGCACGGTGGTTGGGTTGCGCCGCAGGCAACGCCTACGCCGACGGCTTGCTCGTCGACTTGTCCGTCGCAATCATTGTCAATACCATCGCAGATTTCAGTCGATGGTCCCACGAAGCCAGCGCATTGTCCGCAGGACTGGTGGCCTCGTTGGCATTGGCTCTTGGCAAATGTATCGTTGAATACGAGCCCGCTAGGCGTACCGGTTGGAACGCAAGGTACTGAAGTTACATCATCCACTGTTCCATTGCAGTCGTTGTCGATGCCGTCACAGAGCTCGTTGCTAGGAAGCGCTGAGGCCGTGCAAGTCCAGGCTCCAGAATTACACTGTAGTTTGCCCGCGCTGCAGGGATACTTGAGTGAACCGATGCCAAAGCAACCGCCTCCTGGAGGCGCATTCCAAGTGAGATTCTTGAAGGAGCAGCCCGTCCCAGACAGATTCCAGCAGCCTTGTTGGCTCGCTGGCGGCGCGTCGGACAACGGACTTTCATCTATGAGAGTGTCGCAGTCATTGTCTATGCCGTCGCAAACTTCCGGCTTCGGACCTACCGCATTTTGGCAAACTTGTTGACCGCCAACACATGCGTAGGTGCCCTGCACACAGGGCGGTACTGAGACACCGCAAGCCTGACCGACCCATGCGATGTGATCATCTTTCACGCCGCTACAGTCATCGTCGATTCCATTACAGGTCTCAACTTGTGGATCAATATTGCCCACGCAGACAACAGAGCCGCTTTGGCAAATTGAAGTGCCCATCTTGCACGGCGGAGTAGCGCTGAGCCCGCAGCTTGTTCCGACGTTTGCGATAGTTCCGTTGTCTATTTGCCCGTCGCAGTTGTTATCCAGTCCGTCGCAGACTTCGGGGCTCGGGCCGTCAGCGCCTTGGCAAATCCAGCCTCCGCCACTACAAACTAGAGTTCCGTGCCCGCACGGAGGGGTTAGCGTTCCGTTATCGTAACAATGAGCGCCCGGTGGAATACCCCAGTGCAGATTCTCGAAACTGCAATTTGTCCCTGAAAGCGACCAACAACCATTGGCAGCGGCCGGCGGAGCATCGATCAGAGGCGTTTCATCAACCTGACCATTGCAGTTGTTGTCTTTGCCATCGCAAATCTCATCGGTTGGAGTAACACCACCTTGGCAGACTAGTGCCCCGTTTACGCAGGCCGTAGCGCCGAGCTTGCATTCGCCCGTGGTCTTACCACACTGCATCCCAGTTCCCGGAAGCGTACCGTCATCGATCTTACCGTTACAATCATTATCGATTCCGTCGCAAATTTCCGGACTTGGTCCGATAAATCCTTGGCATGATGTGCCCATACATGGTTGTTGACCACGAGCGCATTGACTCTGAGGAAATACATCCTTGTAAACGAGACCTCCGGGAGTTCCAGACGGGACGCAGACCGTCGGCGGAAGGCCGTCGTCTATGATGCCATTGCAATCGTTGTCCTGCCCGTCGCAAGTCTCTGGCTTGGGACTATTGTTGCAGGGGCTGAAATTAACCGTCAAGCAAGCTCCGGGAAATGGCACGGGCTGGGCATTGCACGTCTGGACACCGGCACAGTAGCTCGGCGAGGCCAAGCCGCACGCCACGCCTAGACCTACCCCATTGTCCGCGATTCCGTCGCAATCGTTGTCGCAGCCGTCGCATGTTTCACTGCTAGGAACGCAGCCGGAACAGACGCCGTTATCTACCACGCCGTCGCAATCGTCGTCTTGGCCATTGCATGTTTCCGCGACTGGGCAGTGCAAAGGGTTACCGCACTTGTTCTGGTTTTCGTCCACACCCGAACTGCAGTTGTTATCCACATTGTCGCAGATTTCTCCGGGATTGTAGCAAAGCCAAGTCGCCGCGGAAGCCGGCGGTGCTTGCGATGGTAAAATCTGTGGCAATGCCTGCGTCGGCGTCGTGCATGGCAAAAGATCGGTTTTGCCATTGGGAGGGTTAAGGGCAATTGAAGTTACATAACTGTTAATGCAAGTTTGTCTCTGTGGGGCGGTGGTCCAGGCGCAACAGGTCTTCCCCGCACCGGTATTGCAGTAATGGGTGTACCCCTCATCAACACATCCATTGCAGTTGTTGTCTTGATTGTCACAAGTTTCGGGTAAGAGTGCGCCGGACACGATAGTGGCCAGCGCCTGGCTCAATGCGGTTTCATCGGCTCCCAGATATGCTTTAATTGAATTGTCACTCAATCCGTTGTCGCCCGCATCTGCGATCAGATTGGCATTGGCTGCGGTTGCAGCGCTCCCAATGTAAATGACATGCGTTTTAACATGCCAGGTCCAAGTGATTGAAGCATTTGTGAATCCGTTGTAAAGGTCCTTCGCTGCATCGACAGCATCGGCCACCGTATCGCATGTCTCATCCCCGTCCGTAACCAGAATCACATTAACGGAGCGACATCCGTGCTCATTTTGCGCGGCGATGCGAAGCGGAGAAGCGAAGGTAATCGCGGGGCTGGTACCTGGTCTCGTCCAGCTACTCGAGTAATATCGGTACATGTCGCGCAAAACGCCATTGAGCGGTGTGTTTCCATCAGCGAATAGCTCGGTGCTGCCGGTACAGTTGTTGTCGACCCACGCCAGCAACGAATTTGCGTTGCCGCCAGAGACCGGAGGATCGAGATCTGATAGAAGTGGCTGCAAGATGTTGGCGCCTGCCCGGGAAGCAGAATTGGGGTAATTGATATTGTCGAGGGGGAATGGTTCCGGACCGCAGCCAGTAGCCGCACCCGCGCCTGGAAAACTCGTGTACGTACAACCAGCATAACAGCCAGTACATCCCGACATTTTGTTGGCAAAATTGGCTAGCCCTAAGTTGACTTGGCCGGAAAAGGCTTTGATCGTGTTCTTGATCGCACAGCGGCCGTGTCCTAACTTATTATTCGGGTAACCACATGAATTCGCAGTAGCGATCGCGTCGGTCATGGATCCGGATGTGTCGAAGGCAATCATGAAGTAGGGCTTGGCCGGTGGGGGCCACTTCGTCGGATCCGACGAGCTGCAATCGTACTGACCGGAGGCGACCCGAGTTAGGAGAAGCGTCACGCCGAGGCCAGCTGCGCCCAAGAACTTGGTAGAATTCCAAACTTTATGCTGTTGCAACATGACCACTCCCAAGACCGCTAACCGGCTACGAATCTATGCTGGTGGGCGACACATAGGGCGCTGCTGAGCGACGAGTGCAGCGCATGTGTTCCGGCTTGCGGCATAGATCACGAAGTATCTTTCATGGTCGCTTAAGTTCTACAAACGTCCAAGAAAAAAAAACGCTAACCCCCACCTTGACGTACATCACCCTGTACAACGTTTGCTGTTAGAGATGGAAACCCCAGACTACAATGCTGCACAAAACAAAAATTGGTAGGAGACACACGCTGTGCGCGATATATGGCCAAAGTCCGCTGCGGGTCCAGGGTAGTCGCGGGTAAGCCTTTGGGGACTCCTCCGGCAAGGGACTTCAGAGGCGCAATTCACGGGAAAAACTGCGATTGCCCCCTGCCGAGTACCGCCCGCCCTTGCGTCTACTATGCTTGCCGCTGTGAACCCCGCGGCCTTAATCGAACAAATAGAGAGATATCTATTTTCGCGGGGAGTGCGAGTAGCTTCACGGCCATTTCAAACAGGCAACGGCCTTGCAGGTGGATTGGTCAAACTAAAAGGCCGGCCACTTGTCGTCGTCGACAGTTCGGCTCCTCAAGTCGAACGGTTGATGGTGCTGGCGGATGTGCTTTGCAGTCTGGATATCGAACTTGACGCACTACCTATGGAGGTCCGGCGTGTTGTTGCCAAAGCACGCACAAGACGTCGATGGCTACGCGCTCGCTTGGTTGGCCGCGTCAATCTCAAGAGTCCGTTTTGGTTGCATTCGAGACCTCTAGTGAGGAGCCCAGGCCTACGGGCGTGTAAAGGAAATGACCCAGAATCTTCCCGATAATCTGCGTATTGGCCGAGACAAGCCGCTTGCCAAATTGACCACGATGGGAGTGGGTGGCAACGCCCAGTATTACGCTACAGTTGAAACAACCGACGACGTGGGTCTGGCATTTCGATGGTCACAGGAACAATCCGTACCCCTGCGGGTATTGTCCGGCGGCAGCAACCTCATAATTGCCGACCAGGGTGTCACTGGCCTTGTTGTGGATCTTCGCCTGCGCGGCCTGCGATACGAGGTCGACGGGGATGCGGCACTTGTGACGGTGGCGGCAGGTGAAGATTGGGACTCGTTTGTTGCCGACGCCGTCGGTCGTGGCCTCAGCGGCCTAGAGTGTCTCAGCGGAATTCCTGGGCGTGTCGGGGCAAGTCCAATTCAAAACATTGGTGCCTACGGCCAAGACGTCGCTCAAACCATTTGTCAACTTACTTCATTTGATCGGAAAACCGGTACCATTATCAATTTGCAGCCTGATGAATGCGAGTTTGGCTATCGAACGAGTCGTTTCAAAAATCGACAACCGGACCGCCATATCATCTTGGCTGTGTGTTTCCGATTGCAGGACAAACCGCCAAGAGTCCCCCAACACTCGGAATTGATGCGGCAGCTGATTCTCCAAGACATAAGTGTTCCGACCGTGCGCGACATCAGGAACGCGGTTCTTTCATTGCGACGTTCCAAGTCAATGCTCTTTGACCCAGCGGACCCAGTGCCGCGTAGCTGCGGGAGTTTTTTCGTCAACCCAGTGGTACCGGCGCATGTTGCGTTGGAAATTAAGGCACGCTTCGCATCGGAGAATGTACCGCTCTACTCGCAATCATCGGGCTCGGTAAAGATAGCGGCAGCTTGGCTCATCGAGAAGTCAGGATTTCAGCGCGGTTACCAAGCGGGTGCCGTCGGACTATCCAGCAAACACAGCTTGGCATTGGTTGCACACGCGGACGCGACGGCGCGAGATGTCGTGCTGTTAGCACAACAGATTCAGATGTCAGTGAGGAAACAATTCGGAGTAGAACTGATACCGGAGCCGGTGTTCTGGGGCTTTTCACGCATGAACGGAGGGCTACCCGACGTTTCCTTCGAGTGATGTCATGTTTCGACAGAAGGTATCGAGTGCGTCTCACTCGCCCGATCGCACCAGACGCAATCGAATTCGAAACACACTGCCAGGTGAGTGCAGCTGCGCGTAATCGAGAACGCCCCCCATCCGCACTACGGCGTGGTGAGTAATGGCCAGCAGCAACTCGGATCGTCCCGTGCCTGAGGGAGTCGAGGAAGCATCGAAAAGGTCCCTTAAGACATCGACGGACATTGAAGTCCCGGTGTCGCGTACGCTTACACGTGCTTCTGTCTCCGTGGCGTAGACGCGGATCTTAACCGCGGGCACTTTAGTGCTCACTTCCGCAGAACTGACGGCCCTGCGCAAGAGAGTGGAGACAACCTGCCTTAGTAGCTGCTCGTCGGCCCAGCCTCGAACGGTTGGGTCCCCCGTGAGTGTAATCGTTGCGGCATCTCGCCCTAAGCCATCAATGACGCTCTGAATAATTTCCCAGAATACGATACGTCGAGCCTCCAACAACTCTCGCTTTACCAAGGTGGTCAGACTTTCGAGGGTACTGTGAACCCGTTTGAGTGCTCCCAGCGTATCTTCTACGATGGTGTGTTTCTCTTCGGCGCCAACATTTTTCAGGCTGCGATTGCCGATATCGCGCAGGTACTCCACGTTTGCCAAGGCCGCTGCGAGCGGATTTCGCAATTCTTGACATACGGTTGTAAGAACGCCCTCAACTGATGAAGTCGCAATTTTGCGTCGCTCACGATCCATCAACTCTTGTAGGTTGCGCGCGTGATCAATTTGCGCGCGATTGCGCTCAATACATAATAAAACATCAGCCGGTTCTATAGGCAGCTGTAAGGTAAGGCTTGCCCCCGCCGCGAGCGCTGCGCCTTCGCGCTCTCCCCGCTGAATAAGCGCGATCGGAAAGACTTCTCTTTGATAGTCACCCAGCTCACTTAGCCACTTTAGTGCATTAGGGACGGACAAGTCGACGAACACGTGCCGAAACGTATCGTTCTGAATCGGCACCTCCGATAGCCGCTCGACATGTACGGGCCGAAGATTGTTCGACAGAAGTGTTTCAAAGACTTCCTTGAGTTTAATGTGATTGGGAGTGACGAACAGAACTTGGGTGTCAGCCATGGGAATTATTGAGCTTGAAGGCTCGTCGAACATCGAACTGCAACTCGACCGTGATGTGGTATATGGGGCCGGCTCGTCGTACAGGTTTGCGTTTGGTGGGGTCACGGTAGGGTCCGAGGTAAGGGCACCTAAGGAGACTACGACGATTGCTCCCGAACACATTAGGGCATGGAGCCCGAGTTGTATTTCCCCCTCGCCTTCATTGGAGCGAGAGCCAAACCACCTTCTCGCGGATCGGCGTAGCCAAATATTCCGGTGTTTATGAGCATGATGCAGTTGGCATGTCCCTGCTTTCCGCCTTTTCCAGTCACGATGTGTCCCATTTTCATCAACGCGCTTCGAACGGCAATTCCAATCGGACGAGAGCCTTCGAATCGGGCGCGGTCGGGAGTGAAGGACTGGTGAACACGCGGCGCGTCAACGGCGGCATCAAGTGACATCCCAAAATCGACGATATTGCTCAGAATCTCTAATAGAGTGCTGGCGATTGTGTCGCCCCCAGGCGTGCCAAGAACCAATACCGGACCTGTGTCATCAAGTACCAAGGTGGGTGTCATTGAGCTTGTGGTGCGCTGCCGCGGATGCGGTTGATTTGCCCCGGCCTGCGCAAATGAGGCCAACGTGTTGTTCAGAATGATGCCAGTTTCAGTGACGAGTTTCGAACCGAAAGCTGCCGATAGTGTCATGGTTGCCGACACAACCATGCGATCTGCGTCAACCACAGAAAAATGCGTAGTGTCCGGGGATTCGTACCGCCTATTGGGTGCCGCCTTCTGTAGGCTTGGTGTGGCTCGGTTTGGGTCGATGGGATATTCGTCCCACGCATGTGGATCATGAATGCGAGTCTCCAGCCGGAGTAACTGATCGACCCCCATTTGATCCGGATCACTGGCGATTAATATGCGGTCATGGTCGCCCCGGCGCTCGATTTCAAAAACCAGGTGCAAATGGCTCGCAGAGCCATAATGCATTCGCCCCACGTCGAATTGCTCCAACAAGGATAGCCCCTCCGACAGAGCTACACCGCCAGCCGAGGGCAGGGGCATCGTTTCAACGATTAAGCCTCGATACGTCATTTTGCGAGGGACACGCCAGCGGGGTCGGTATTCGGCCAGGTCCTGCAAGGACAGTTGGCTGTTGACGCCTAAGGCCTTGACAAGGGACTCTGCAACTTCTCCCCGATAGAATCCGTCCGGTCCCTGGTCGCGAATTCTCTCGAGCGTATGCCCAAGCGTCGGTCGTCTGACCCAGGCTCCCACCGACGGCAAAAGGCCATTTTCAAGCGCAAGAAGGGCGCGCGCGGCAGTGTTCCTCCTAAGCGCGAGCCAGGCTTGCCGCAGCGCGATGGCTTCGCGAGGGCCCACACGATGGCCTTTTTGCGCCAGGTTAATTGCGTCAATTGTCACTCGGCTCCACGGCAATTTGCCGTACCGTTTATGGGCTTCGAATAGTCCCGCAATCGTCCCCGGCACTCCGACAGAATCATTGCCGTCACCACCCGCGCGAATCATCGTATCGAATCGATGGCGTTCAAGAGCTGCCGGTGCCGTTTCGCGAAAATCCAGCGCAATCGTTGGCTCAGATTGCCGATGAATTAGCCAAAAGCCGCCGCCGCCAATATTTCCCGCACTCGGGTGGGTCACGGCTAGCGCCAGCGCAACCGCCACGGCGGCATCGACCGCATTACCACCGGACTCAAGGATTGATACGCCAGCGCGCGTCGCTTGAGCCTCGACGGACACGACCATTCCGGTACTTCCTCGGACAGCGCGAGAACCGGGTTTCCCAACGAACCGGACCAGCGGTTGAGCCAATGTCGGATCCGCTTCGGTATCCAATCGGAGCATTTGGGGCTGGGGACTTGACGGCACGGAAACAAGGTAGGGCGTCATGCCGCTGAGCTGACCGGAAACTGGCCGGCGTTGCTTAGGCTGGCCGCAAATACAGTGGATTGTGCCAGTGAGTCCCAGCAAAAAAACAGTGATCGTGTGTAAATACAGTTTGAGTCGCCGGCGCATGCTAAACGCTCACCAAAATGCCCGAGGATACGGCAAATCTGAAATTGGCCTGCCATCTTGGAAAAGTTCAGTCTCCATTGCCAATTTCAGTGCCCACCTTCGCCTTCGTTCAGAGTAACATCTCGGCATGATTAGCGAGACCGATACTGCAAGGGGATGCGCTATCGCCACCATCAGTGACACCCGGACCACCGAGACCGACCGCAGCGGCATAATCGCGGCCGAGTTGCTACGACAGGCAGGCCACGATGTTCTCCAGCAACGCATCATTTCGGAAGATTTGAGCACCCTGCGTCACCTGCTGCGGGAATGGACGGACGATGCTCGTATCCACGTGGTTTTGGCCATTGGTGGCACGGGCCTCGATTCAACGGATATCACGCCCGAGGCTATATCGCCCCTGATAACCAAGCACATGCCTGGTTTTGGCGAGATCTTTCGAATGATAGCCTTTCAGGAGATTGGCGTATCGGCGCTGGAAACTCGAGCTATGGCGGCGGTGTGCCATTCTACGCTCGTTTACCTGGTTCCGGCTGAACCGACGGCGGTTCGATTAGCGACTGAGCGCCTGATTATTCCACAGCTTGGGGAGCGGTTGCCGACCGAGCGGCTGCGTCCGACAATGCTGCCGCCCGTTCACGGTCGGACCGTGGTTGCCTGACTTACGACATAGGAAAAGAATTAGTGCGCAACCGGCCAGCGCCTCTGGCCGAGAGATGGGTTGCGCGGCGCAGTCTCCCCCGCAGTTATCTGCAGATTGCGCCGCGCCTTGCCCAACTTGGGAGTCCACCTCATGCGCCAAACAATTTGGAAAAAGATCCCAATTGTCATGATTGAGATCTCATTATTGAGCTCAATTTCTAGCTGCTCCGCAGACTCTGAAGGCCTATCGCTTCGATTCCGTCGGGCTCTTGACACGACCGATGATGCAAGTCCGTCAACGGTCGGAATCTGTCCCAGCGACGGATCGCCAAGCGCTATTGGGGACGCGGGCGCGAATGGGGATACGACCCTAGGCATATCCGTGCGTCGCCGAATCAGCGAGGTTGTATTCGACCCCCCGGGCGCGGATGGAAATAACGAATTTGTTGAAGTTGCCGGGGGACCCTGCGAATCCCTGGCAGGACTCTATTTGCTTTGCATCGAGGGTGACAGTGAGTCCAATCCCGGCAGTATTGACCGAGTATTTAGCTTCGACACTATCTGCGGACCTAGTCCGTGTCGGTTTGGTCCAGACGGACGGATCGTGCTAGCGGCTACCAATGGTTGGCAAAAACCCGTCGATTCGATGGCAACTTGGGTTTCGAGCAATGCCTTGGTTGGCGGTGGGCTCGAAAACGGGACGACAACGCTGATGCTGCTCAGTTGTGAAGATGTTCCCACCGTGGGCAGCGACTGGGATCCGAGCGATACGGGCGTGATTCAAATACCTCAATCTTGCCGCCACATTGATTCCCTCACATGGCTCGACCGTTCGTCGGGGGATTTTCCCTATGGATCTACAATAATTGGGCCCAAACCCACGCCAAATGGTGCTGTAAACTGTGAAACCGCCAACGCCGGAAGTTGGTGGTACTTTGGACCATTGGTTAATGATGCTCAGGGAATAACCTTCACTGGAACCTTGTCAGCGGAGGCACCGGTGATGGCTGTTCTAACCCCTGGATTACCGAATGATTGTTTGTCTTCTGCCAACTTGGCTGACGCGGCAATGGTCGTTGATGCGCCAGGTCCTGGCTCGGACTCCGGTTCATCCGTTTCCGATGCGAAAAGGGGATCGGACGCGGGGGTTGACGGCGGCAACTCGCAATCGCCGTTACCCGACTCAGGAGAATTGCCGATCGATAAGGCGGACGCCGCAACGTTGACACAGGCAGGCGGATTGAGCCAATGGTGGGAACCGGATATTCCCGGTGTTTGGACGGATAGTGGTTCATCTCTTGATGCGTCAACAGTCAGGCCTTCCGACAATACGGTGGAAGTAAACGGTCCGCCGTCAATCTCTCAGCCTGGCTGTTCGCTGACCGGATCCAAACGAACGGTAAATCTAAACCTCCGCGTGTTTGGTAGCATCGGAACATTGTTAGTGCTGTTTCGTCGAAACAACCGACCCTCGAAATCAAGATTTCGTTACGTACTCAGTGTTGAACCGGTACTACCGGGAACTTCCAGTGCTGCACGCAGTCCCGTCCAGGGCCGAGATCAAGGACGCTCCTAATCGGCGATGGCCTTCGGGACCAAAGTGCAAACCATCGCGAAATGGCGGCATGAGGTCGGGGCACAGTTGCATCGGATCGCCACAAGAAAGCGAATCGCCTGCGTCAATGACGATATCAACTATGCCTTGCTTCTGGGCCTGTGTGATCCACTTATTGAGACTTCTGGTATTCGAGCCGCGCACCTCGCTGTACCAGCGATGAAATCCACCCCAAGGGGCGACGGTAATCGCGATCACAATGTTCGCGTGAGTGCGCCCAAGCTCATAAATTTCTGCGAGATCTCTCTCAATTTTTTCCAATGTTCGGTTCGCGGTTACATCGCTGTAGAGATCGTTGACACCTCCAAATATCACCCAATGGCTGTAATTTTCAGGGAATTCGCTCAAATGTCTGCGTAGCCGCCACAACATCTGATTGACCATGGCTCCCCCGCGGCCGATATTGGTAAAACGACAATCTGGGCAGCGAGTGCGCCAGCCTTTCAAGTAACCACCGCCATGTGACTGAGGGTCAGTCAAGGAATCACCAATCGCGAGAACATGGCATGGAGCCGTGCCAGCATCTTCCGCTCTCAAATTGGCTTGCTTATCAATTGGAGCGCGACCTACCGGCATTGCTGTTGCGGGACCGCTTGGCTTGAACGCCACGTTCGTTGCCGTCTTGGTAGGTGCCTGCGTCGGGGATGTAGTTAAGGGTATAGACGGTCGCTGATTTCCGCCATTCCGCGATTCAAATCGAGTACAACAAACAAGGAGCCCCAACGCGCCTACAACCAGAGCGGAGGAAAACAGGCTACAGCGAATCATTGCCATTTTCTTCCAAAAATGCATCGAGGGAAGTGGGGTCATTCAACTTGCTCACTTGGCCTTTTTCCTTGGGTAAGGCATCTGGGGGTATTGCGAAGGTTTCAAGAGCAATCGTCTGCTTCGCGGCAGTTCGCGCATCCACCACGACATCAGGCACTCGAGTTGGGCTTGCAAGTAAGAACGACCATTCACCGAAAGTAGTCATGGCAACGCGATATGTGACGGTAACAAAATGGGCAGCCTCCAGCGTTGCTCGAATTGTAGCAAAAGTCTTTGGCGAGCGTAAAGCTGATGTCGCTTGCACCGCCAGGACGCCCGAAGGGGATAAGTGATTGCGAATTGCACGGTAAAAGAACCGTGAATAGTACTTGGCATTAGTGTAATCATCGGGATCCGGCAAATCCACTATCACCAGATCGAATAAACAGGCTGGTGCCTGAAGTAACCATACCGCGGGGTCCCGCTCAACGAGATGAACGCGCGGCGAGAACCACGCGTCAGCCGTGACATGCCGCCACCAGGGTTGGCGTCGCGCTGCCTCAACGGTAACGCGATCGCGGACTACACTGGTCACTTCCCGGATGCAGGGTACTTGCAACAATTCCCGCTCAGCCAGCCCTTCGCCAAGACTGAAGACTAATGCCTTTTGCGGGCAGGTCAGTCGGGCAAGTGCCGGTTGGGTCAACGCATTTGCCCAGCGTTGCTGGTCCAGCGTTGAAAACCGCAGGTGGTTGCCAACGAATACGTGAAAAGAGTCCTGCCCTGACGTGACGCGCAGATCATACGCCCGACCTTGCTCAAAATGGACGACCGAGTGATTCGTCGAGCGAACGACGGCTGTCGGCAGGATACGATTTGCGTACCTAGCATTAATGATAGTTGCGAAAAGGACACAGGCGCAAAGAGTCAGAATTAGTATTCTCGGGCGCGTGGCAACACCGATTCGGACGCCTGCCCATGGTGAGCTTGCCGCAAGCCAAAGAAACGCGGCTCCCAAGAACGCACCGTGGAAAAGGGACCCAACCCAGCTTGAAAGTGCCGCAAAGGCAAAAAAAATCAGGGCCGCAGTAGCCGCCCAGCCCGGGGATAATACCGCGCGCAGCAGCCTGCCACGCGATGCTGATTTCATGGCGCGAAGCGAAGCCCACACAAACAAGAAAGATAGGCCGCCGCCGCACAGGCCAGGCAGCAGAATCAACAGAAATCGATAGTTGAGGCGACCATCGAATGAAAGCCAATAGAGCCAAGGGCAAATCTGCACCAGAAGGGAGGCAATCAGGTAGCCTTTGCCGAGATGACGGTAGGCAAAGTCTCTGGTGACGATTGCCATGCCGACGCCCGCAATCAAGCCCGCCATTGCCGAAAGAACAATGGATCCCGCGAGCGGCGTAACATCTGAGCTGCACAGAGCTAGAGGCCAGCGAAACACCAGCAGCTCACAGGCAAACACCACTGAGCAGACGGTTACAATAACTTGCGTAACATTAAACGACTGGGAACCTAGTAAGTAGGCGCGATCAACATAGGCCGGGCCGTAACGTGTCACGTTTCGACTGTTACGAGGTCTACTTGCCACCGCTATACGAGCCGCCCCCACGATAACTACTACCCCCTCCAATAAAAATGGGCGTTCCGGATCCACTGCCGCTACCTGCTGCCGCTACCGCCAACACAATTATGAGGATAACGACGAGGGCGACGACGAGCATAATGGTGCCACAACCGGCCGGACTCCTGTTTCCGCTTGAACCGCCTGGTACCCCTTTGCCTCCGGGACCGTCTGCGGGAAGTCCAAATGCCGCGGCCAATGCGGGCCAGCGCACAATTCGGGAATGGCTATAATTTACCTCGCCTGTGGCTTCTTCCCGAGAGATTGCTTCACTACCTGACGCAAAGTCCATTACCGAGACGGTCTCGCCTATGGCGCACTTCCAGTAAATCTCGCCTAGTACATAGTCGACGCGCGCAACGCCTTGGTTTCTTAACTGAAAGGTCTTGTCTGCCCATCGAATGTCATTGGGAAATGCTTGCCGATCGATCTCCGCCGGGTTCACGAAGCAAACCCACGACCAACCAGTTTCAGGATCTTTGACTAGCCACCGGTAACCCTGTTGCGCGCTGAACAGGAGGTATTCTTCCCATTGATAACGTTCACGATCGTCGGCGCTGCTTCTGCGAAGGTACGCTAAGCAGGTATAGGAGCTTTCATCAAAAATGCCGGTCGTGCCGATAGGTATATCCGGAGTCTGGAGGAGTTTCTCCTGCTGAGCCACGACCGTGCGGGTAGGGATATCGCTGATCGCGCCACAATATGGACAACCCAAACGCTCGGATCTGTCGGCGTGAAGCTTCGGTACCTCACCCCCACAATTGGGGCACTTAAGTAGCGATGTTCTGATCTTGTTGACGCTTCGCAGACCAAGTTTTGTTACTGCCAACTGCGAGTCGGGAAAGACCCTACCGGAATATACCGATGAAGAGCCCGCTCCTTCGTCATAATCGAAAGTAGCAAATGCTCCGTCGGGCCCATACGCATCGGCGTAGTAGCGCACTTGACCTGCTCGAACCGCACTAGGCAACTCACCTTCAGCGGATAGAACCGTTGCACTTCTGACTTCCGCGACACGGAAACTTCCAATGGGCAGTGTGTAATCGTCATCCACGCGAATATCGTCGCGCAATGGCGCAGGTAAATTCGTTACCAGTGTCGTGACATACCAACGGCCTTGCGCATAGGCGAGCCAACCCCATTGCTTGCCATAATCAAACGCAACATAGTACTCATCCCAAGGTCCGAGGCCATAGTCGAGCTGTACTCGACCCAGTACTTCGAGGGGGCGATCGGCGAGCTTGCCTTGGTCCCCTACTGCAATGAGTGAAGGAGTTTCAGCTAGCGCTGCGACTTTGCCTAAGCCTTGAAGGCCTCGGTCCGAGCGAACCACCGTCGTATGGCAATTGTCGCATACTTTGGCCAACGATGCGCCCAAGCCAAATTCGATCGGGGATCCGCAACCCGGACAATTGCCTTGAGCTATGGCCATTACCGACCATCATAGCGATTTGTCGTCAATTTCAAACTGCATACGTCGACATTTTGTTCTCTACCGATGGTAAATTGTAGTTACCGAGCGGAAAACATGCGGTTTATGCGAAAGGCATGGGCCACGCGATGCTAATTCAAAGATCGGTCCAGCCATCGTGCCCCGGAGGCGACTAGGCTTCCCTAGCGCTTTCCGACAGAGCTTCATCGACCAACGCGCGCAATTCATCGCGAGCGGCATCAGATTGCCGGGGTTGGCGACGACTGACCGATCGGGGTGCTGCCGCTAGCAAGGATTCTAGCTTCTCGACGTCGAAATCATCCCTTGGGTAGGCAGGACTAACATCTGAGCGTTTGGACCTAAACAAACGGTCCCAAATATCACCCGACTCCCGAATTGAAAAATTGCCACAAACCAGTTGTCCCGCGTCCGAGGCAAGTTTGTCTGTAATATCCGGATTGGCCCGAAGCAGCGACAGTGCTTCGCCAAACGCCGAGGCTTGAGTGGTACCAAGATGTCGTTTCAAAGCTCGAACCTTATGATTGCCTCGTGACATAAACAAAGCGGTCAATATGGCAAGTTCGCCACAACCCAGACTTGTCACGCGAGCAATTTTGGGGCCACCGCAACTCTTTGAATACAAGTATGAGCCCGCCAGTAGCAGGGCACCGAACCCAAGAGCCGCGCTTGCAATCTCGGCTGCAACGTCTACAGAACCCTCAATTGTTGCCCCTTCCGAACATGTATCCAAGAGAAATATCAGGCCCAGCGATCGAGCAATATTGGTTGTCAACACCACATTGTGGCCGACCTCGCTCGCAGGAATTCGAATTTGCCACCTATCACCGAGGTCAACGAGGCGAGGTCCTGCTGAGTCCAATTCGGGAGTTGTTGCGCAGCTTCCACAAGAGCCGGACGAGCAACTGGACCCCTGAGAGTGCGATGATTCAATTTTGTCCAAAGTGTCCGCGCGCCTGGATTCTTCATCGGCAGATTTGGAATGGCAGCTGCCGCCGCAACACTGGGCATTAGGATCGTTACCGCCGGCGCTTTCGGTTCCAATGACCTGCGCCTCTACGGGAACATCGCCCATCCCCGCGTGCAACTGCATGCGGCGAACGAGTCTCTGCACCGATCTTTCGTCGGCGGCGAATGGATCGGGAAAAAATGTGCTGTCTGGAAGCACCAATGGCCGTTCACCAATTTCATGGTTTAGGCGATGGTAGAGTGACGCCATACGCCGAATTAGCAAACCCGTAACGTTGTCCGGCGGTAGAGTCATTGGGATTGCATTTTACGACGCCCCAACGCACTGCCAAGCTGGTTTCTCTAAAATGGCTTCATGGGCCCGTACTGGCACCTGTCCAAACGGGCTATACCCAAAGCTAAAGCTCGGTCGCCGCCCTCCAGCAACCATCGGGTGCGGGCACGAACGACACTCGACTGACCAACAGTTAGGCTGGACGGCCCAGGTGCATTCAAGAGTGTTCCGGCCAAAGGGCTACCGTCCCTGATTATTCGGCAATTGAACTACCGCAGGCCTCGAGAAGCGCGAACACTGGATGATGCGCGTAGGCATGGTCGATGCGCTTAATCTGATGTCGACATGAGAACCCGGTAACAACGATCTTCTCATGGCGCTTCTCAGCCAGGGCGAGACGCGGCTTCCAACTCAATTCGTAGATCCCTCGGGACTCGTCGCAATGAGTCTTTTCATGCCCAAAGATTCCACACATTCCGCAGCATCCAATCTCGGCAATAGCTAGGTTCAGGCCAAAGGCAGAAAATACTTGTTGCCACATCTTTTGAGACGCGGCAACGGTGGTTCTTTCCGTGCAGTGACAAAACAACGTGTAATGCCCGGTTGCTGCTTGTGCGCCCCGAGTGTTTGCCAACGATTCCTGTATATGATCCAATTTCGCGAAAAGCCATTCCTGAAGTAGCTGGACCTTGAAGGGCAAGTCAGATGTGCCAAGGGCGTGCACGTATTCGTCGCGATACGTGAGCGTTACCGCCGGTTCTATGCCAACAAGACTTATGCCAAGCGATGCAGCTTTTTCAAGAATCATGGAATTTCTGCGAGCCAAGGCGGTAAATGACCTCAGGAAACCCTTGACGTGAAGAGCCTTGCCATTTGAAAAAAAATGGCACCAAAACCGGCCGGTAACCAAGCATCAGAAGGAGATCCGTCACGCCAAGTACGACTTCGGGCTCGAAGAACGTTGTGAACGAGTCCTGGACAATGAGAACTGTCTTCGATTTTTCGGAGTCCGACAAGCGGCTCAGTAAGTCAGGACTGAATCGGTCGAGCTTTCGAAGCTTATACCCCTTTTGCACTGACGTAAGACCAAGCTGTGGCAAATCCATCAGACCCACCCAGTGATTCAATATCCATCGAAAAACTCGGCTAGCGAAGATGTAATTGAGGGCAAGAGCAAATCGCCCAACGGCCTTCAACAGCGGTTCCAATGATGCGATAAAAAAATCGCGCAGAGGTCTTGGATATCGTTCGTGATACAGAGATAGGAATTCTGCCTTCATGCGCGGAATGTCCACTTCAATGGGGCATTGGGTGGCGCAGGCCTTGCAGTTTAGACAGCCGTCCAAACCAGCATAAACCTCGTGGGAATAGTCATAAGCCGGACTCTGTGCTCCGTATCGATCCCACCTGGCAAGAAGCTCACTCGGGGCAAAATCGGGAGGATGCTGCTGCATTCTCAGAGCAACCGCCACTTCGGTGCCCTGCGCGGACAATTGTCGCAACCAGTATTTTATCAGCGCAGCTCTGCCTTTTGGCGAGTGAATTCGGTCACGAGTAATCTTTGACGACGGGTACATTACGACGTTCGGATCGGTGTTAAAACACTGCCCATTACCATTACAAAATATCGCCTCAGAGAAATGCTGTTGGGCAAGCAAGGCTATCGGGCGATCTAGTTGTGCGCGATGACTTTCGTCGATCGATACAAGGCTATGCCCTCGATTGGGCACAATTGCGATTTTGCCTCGGTTGAGTTTCCCGGTTGGGTCAAATGCGCTCTTTACTCGACAGAGTGCCGCATAGAGACGTGGGCCAAAGAACTCCGGAGTATATTCACTGCGAAATCCCGTGCCATGCTCGCCCCACAAGACGCCACCGTAACGCCTTACCAATTTTGCCACTTTATCACTGATGCGACGCAGGCGTATTTCATCATCCGGGTCACGCATGTCGAGCGCCGGCCTGACGTGAAGACAGCCGACATCAACATGCCCAAACATTCCGTAGTTTAGGCCCTCTGCATCCAGCAATTCTCGAAACTCGTGAATATAGGCAGACAGCCTGGCGGGTGGAACAGCCGTGTCTTCGACAAACGGTACCGGGCGTCGATTACCTTTCATTTTCCCGAGCAGGCCAACTCCCTTCTTTCGCAATTCCCACATGGCGGCGACATCTTCTTGAGCAGCCGGCACGAAATGTCCCAGTGGCGCCCCAGGACGGGTTCCCGCTGCGGGCAATTGATCAATTAGACGCTGGAGCTCATGCGCCAACGTGACCTTGTCGTCGCCGATGAATTCAACCAAATTGATTGCGCGGGTGCTAAAATCGTCAGCCAGGAGATGACTGATGCGGTGCCACAGTGAATCGGTCCGCACCAGGCGAAGTATATTCTCGTCAATAGTTTCTATCGCAGAGGGATTGGCCCTGAGCAATTCCTCTGCGGAAGAAAGTGCGTCATCGAAATTAGCATATCGCAACACGAGAAGACACTTATGTTTTGGAATTGGAGTCAGTTTGAGTTTTGCTCCAACTACTATTCCTAGTGTTCCCTCGGAGCCGCAAACCAGCGGAACCAAATTGAATCGAGATGTGTCCGGGGCAAGCAATTGTCGCAAATTGTAACCGCTGGGGCTCCGTGGCATTTTAGGCCAGAAGTTCTCAATTGTGGCCTTCTCAGTTGATATTACATCAAGCACTGTCCGGAAAATGTGGCCAATAATATCATGGCGATTCGCGTTCTGATGTGCCGCCGCAATATCCATTTCTCGCATCGTTGTGCGAGTGCCGTCGATGAGGACTACATCGAGCTCAACGATATGATCTACGGTTCTGCCATATATCCGCGAGCCTTTGCCGCAGGCATTTGTGCTGATCATGCCACCTAGTGTGGCGCGGTCGCTCGGAGAAAGAGTGGGCGCAAAGAACACGCCGTGCGGCAAGACTGCCCGATTAAGTTCGTCTAGGACCACACCTGGCTCGACTTGCACGCAGCCTTGCGCAATATCAATGGGACCAACCTGTCGCATGTGACGCGACAGGTCTACGACGACGCCAGGGCCCAGCGCCTGACCGTTAGTTCCCGTGCCGCCGCCTCTGGGTACAATTTGAATCTCATTCGATTCCTGAGTTTTCAGCGTCTGCATGAGCGCGACAACGTCGTTTGGAGACTTCGGAAATACAACCACCTGCGGCAGCATTTCATAGACGCTGTTGTCCGTAGCGACGGATAGTCGCGCGGCAATCGAGGTCTCTATGTCACCGCTAAACTGAGATGTGTGTAACCGTTCGAGCCAACGGGCGACTTTGGGATCTAATCCAGGCGTATCCGTGAGACGAGGTATCATAGTCTCAATACAGCACTCGCGTGCGGATACTGGTGGGCAATTTGGCAACTTGACTTCGCACTTCGTCGGACACTTCCCGATTCAAGTCCATCACAAGATAGCCAATGTTGGAGTCAGTAGAAAGAATTTGACTTTCGATGTTTGCATGAACTTCCGAAACAATGCGATTGATGTTACTAAGTACGCCAGGCACGTTTCTGTGAACGTTAAGAACGCGGTGTCGATCCTTCAACTGTGGGGGATCTACCACAGGAAAAATCACACTGCCCGTCGATGTGCCTGAATTGACATATTTGAGCAAAGCATTGGTTACTTCCCTGCCAATCGATTCCTGTGCCTCCTCCGTCGAGCCTCCGACGTGGGGCGACAGGATGACATTGGCTCGATTTTGAAGATCGGACACAAATGTGCTGGTATTTCCCGCGGGCTCATCGGGAAAGACGTCAAGAGCAGCTCCCGCGAGACGCCGCTCATCGAGGGCGTTGGCGAGAGCATTTATGTCCACCACCGAGCCTCGGCTGAGATTGAGCAGGTAGCTACCGGGTCGCATTGCGCGCATCTCACTGTCACCAATAAGCCCTTTTGTTTGCGAAGTTTCCGGGACGTGCAACGTGACAAAATCCGAGGATTGCAATAATTCACTAAGCGTTGCAACGGGGCGATTGTTCCCCATCGGTAATCGGGGCGCGATATCGTAAAAGATCACGTTCATGCCCATGGACTCAGCCAAGATCCCCACCTGGGTCCCAATATGTCCGTAACCAACAATGCCAAGAACCTTACCGCGTATTTCGAAGGAAGCAGTAGCGATCTTGCGCCAGCGACCCTCGTGCATTTCGCGCGAACGATCCGCAAGTTGGTGCGCCAGTGCAACAATTTCACCAATTACCAATTCAGCTACGCTGCGCGTATTACTAAATGGTGCGTTGAACACGGGCACGCCGTGCCGATTCGCCGCAGCTAGGTCAACTTGATTTGTACCTATACAGTAGCATCCAATGGCCAGAAGCCGTTTCGCTTCTTCCAGGACCCGCGCCGTTATGTGCGTCTTGCTGCGAATCCCTAACACGTGAATATCGGATATCCGGGCGAGAAGTTCATTCTCGCTGAGTGCGGCCCCCAAGGTATCGAGGCAAAAGCCCTGCTCGGCCACCATTGCGTTACCACTTGGGTGGATATTCTCTAAGAATAGCACTTTGATGCGGTCTTTGGGGAACGATGTCTCTGTCGAGGAATTGTACGTCGAATCTGCCATTTGGGTTCCTTCATTGGCCCACGATACGGCCCGGGGATCGACACGGCAGGCAAGAGCATAGCAGCGGTAAACTTTTGGTCATCGGCAGCTATTGCTGTTTTCCGACCCCTGCGCTACGTGCGGGCGCAAAGCCTGGTATCACGTATGCGGGCCTGCACGATGCCCCGAACATGTACTCGGAGACAATATGAGCAAACGTTCTTTGGATTCTTTTGGCTGTCGTCGAACCTTGAGCCTCGAAGGGCGAACTCTTCAATACTTTAGCCTGCCGGCATTTGCCGAAATCTCCGGGGTTGACGTTGAAACATTGCCGTTCGCCTACAAGATATTGCTCGAGAACCTATTGCGCCATGAAGATGGTATTGCCGTCACGCGGCGGGATATCGAGGCGATCGCAGCATGGGATCCGGATGCCATGCCAACTTTCGAACTTGCTCTTCATCCCGCCCGTGTTGTCTTGCAAGACTTTACGGGTGTTCCCGCCGTTGTCGACTTGGCAGCCATGCGGGATGCCGTCAAATCGCTCGGTGGAGATCCGCAACGCATCAATCCTCTCTTCCCGTCGGAACTGGTTATTGACCACTCGATACAAGTTGATTCCTTTGGAACATCAAAATCGCTCTCAATAAACGTTGACAAGGAGTACGGTCGTAACGGAGAACGGTATGCACTGCTTCGCTGGGCGCAGCAGGCCTTCGAGAACTTCCGTGTGATTCCGCCCTCAATTGGGATCGTGCACCAAGTCAATTTGGAGCATCTCGCACGGGTCGTTTTTGAGAACTCGGAGCTTGCTTATTTTGATACTTTGGTTGGAACCGACAGCCACACGACTATGGTAAACGGGCTTGGGGTACTCGGTTGGGGTGTCGGAGGAATTGAGGCTGAAGCCGCCATGTTGGGGCAGCCCCTTAATCTGCTCGCACCCCGCGTTCTCGGTGTGCAGCTCACAGGGCGTTTGCCGGCGGGCGTTACCGCAACCGACGTTGTTTTGACAATTACGAAGAGCCTAAGGGACGAAGGGGTGGTGGGAAAATTCGTGGAATTCTTCGGGGCGGGTCTTGAATGCCTGACACTTGCCGATCGGGCTACTATCGCAAACATGTCGCCCGAATTCGGCTCCACTTGCGCTATTTTTCCAATCGATGACAAGACTCTGACGTATTTGCGGACCACAGGTCGCAACCGCGAGCAAGTTGCTCTCGTTGAAGCCTATGCCCGTGCGCAGGGCGTGTTTGCGCCGACTCTTGGCGCCAACGTGCGATACAGCAAGGTGATGACATTTGACTTGTCAAAGGTCGTTCCGACCGTAGCCGGTCCGCGACGTCCCCATGATCGAGTTCCGCTTACGGACGTGAAAAAGTCGTGGGCAGTCGCGCTTCCTTTGCTAATTAGCGGAACTAAAGGCGAGGCGAAAGCCGCAGTCAACCCGATGCCAGTAGCAAGCGTTGTTCTGAATGGACATGACGTCGAATTAACTCATGGATCGATAGTGATTGCGGCCATCACTTCATGCACCAATACATCGAATCCAAGCGTAATGTTATGTGCTGGATTATTGGCAAAAAAGGCGTTCGAGCGCGGTCTTGCGGCAAAACCCTGGGTTAAAACCAGTTTGGCACCGGGGTCCCGGGTTGTTACCCGCTATCTCGAAAAAGCGGGGTTATTGACATCTCTTCAGTCTTTGGGGTTCTTCGTAGTAGGCTATGGCTGTACGACGTGCATTGGCAACAGCGGCCCTCTTCCCGATGCAATCAGTCGAGCGATTGCGGATTCGCGATTAGTGGCGGTGAGTGTTCTTAGCGGTAACCGGAACTTCGAAGGAAGAATTAGCCCCGACGTTCGCGCGAACTATCTTGCAAGTCCTCCGTTGGTGGTTGCATATTCATTGGCCGGCCACATTGGTATTGATTTCGAGAACGATCCATTGGGTTACGATGGGCAGGGCAAGCGCGTCTTCCTGCGGGATATTTGGCCAACACCAGAAGAAATCCAAAATGTGCTAAACAGCAACGTAACTGCCGACGTGTTTCGCGCAGAATATGGGGAAGAAATACTTGGGGACGACCGCTGGCAGTCGTTACCCGTCCCGGACGGATCGCAATTTGAATGGGACGACACGAGCACGTACATTCGTAGGCCAACGTTTTTTGACAATTTGGAATCGAAACCGCCGGCACTCGCTGACATCAAGGCGGCAAGAGTCCTCGCGATGTTGGGTGACTTCGTTACGACCGATCACATTTCACCCGCCGGGAATATTGCAAAGGATTCTGCCGCCGCCCGGTATCTCCTTGAACATGGTGTAAAGACCACGGATTTCAATTCGTATGGGGCCCGCAGGGGAAACCATGAGGTCATGATGAGGGGCACGTTTGGGAATATTCGCCTGAAGAACAGACTAGTTCCGGAGTCCGAGGGGCCAGTGACGCGGCACGTGCCAAGCCTCGAGTCACTAAGCATATTTGATGCTGCGATGCGCTACAAGAAAGAGGGCGTGCCGCTGTTAATTATTGCAGGAAAAGAATACGGATCAGGTTCTTCGCGGGATTGGGCAGCCAAAGGAACTTCTATGCTAGGCGTGCGCGCAGTTATTGCAGAAAGCTTCGAGAGAATTCATCGTAGCAACCTGATTGGAATGGGAGTATTGCCGCTTGAATTCTTGGCGGGGCAAAATCAAGAATCTTTGGGTCTGACCGGCGATGAATTAATCGACATTCTTGGGATTGAGATGGAGCTCGCACCACGTAAATTGCTCTCCTTGGCTGTTGTCGCGACTGACGGATCGATACGCAACTTTGAGGTGCGCACGCGGATAGACACTTTGGTGGAGCTTGAGTACTACAAACATGGCGGTATATTAAATTACGTTCTTAGACAACTCATATACGCTCCCAACACCTAATCGGAAGCGATGTTTTGCTAAATACAAGCTGATTCGCGCGCCAGCTTGTGGTCAGTTACTGCGACTCAATTGAGCCAAAAGTGAGCGGTAGGCGCTCGCGAGTACTTCATCGGACGAATCATTTGGAACTTGGGGCAATTGGCGGATCCTCTCCAATAATGTGATTATTGGTTTGGACACTTCGCAGGGCTGAGTGCTGTCCGAGTGCTGAGTGCTGTCCGGGGGAGCCACGCCACGCGGTAAATTCGATTGGGGCGGGCCAATGTGTCCGTCGCTGGGTAGATGTCCGGGTAGGTCCGATTCCCGCACCAACTCCGATGATATGTCTTGGCTAGCGATGGTCAATTGATCGGGCTGAATGCCAGTGGCCTGAATGCCGAATCCGAAGGGCGTGTAATAACGCAAAGACGTCAAACGCAGACCTGCCCCGCCCGGCAGATCGATGATCGACTGAACGGTCCCCTTGCCAAATGTTCGGTCACCTACGAGAACGGATCGTTTCCGATCTTTCAGGGCGCCAGCCAGAATCTCAGCGGCGCTAGCGGTGCCGGCATCGACAATTGTGACAAGAGGTACTCTTTCGAAATTGCCATAGCCGGTTGTATCGACTTGCTCAATGATTTTCCCGCGATGCCGAGTGAAGAACAGTGGGCCCTTTGGCAAAAATTCATCGGCCACGGCGATAGACTCCGCGACAAGACCGCCGGGATTTTGGCGAAGATCTAGAATTATGCCTCGATACGGGCCTAGTCTTCTGAGACCTCCCATTTTTTCTAGCAGTTCCGTGTGTGTACCCTCCTGAAACACGGTAATGCGAAGGTACGCTACTTGGCTGTCAAAGGTGCGCACGTAAATGCTGGGAAGCCTGACGTCATCGCGAACGATATTGAACCGCATCGGCGCAGGATGGCCCTTACGGCGAATAACCAGGTGAACGGTAGTCCCCTTGGTCCCCCGCATGCGACGCACGATGTCGGGGAGGGGAAGAATATCGAGCGGTACGCCATCAACCATTGCGATACGGTCTCCCGCGATTACCCCGGCTCTTTCAGCTGGAGAGCCAGCAATTGGGGCCACGATTACTACTTGGCCGTTTCGAAGATCGACTTCGACACCAATGCCTGCAAATTGGCCCGACGTTTCTTCTCGAAAGCTCAGGTATTCTTCGGGGGGCATATAGGCTGAATGGGGATCGAGTGCGCCCACCATTCCGATTAGCGCACCTTCACCCAGCTTCTCGCGGGCGGTGGGCTCCACGTAGCTATCCTCGACAACAGCCAGCACTTGCGCGAATTGCTCTACAATATCGTAAGGGTGGCTGGTTGCTCCCGAAGCGGGCAATGAGCCGAATTTCACTAGGGCGGCTACGACAACACCGTGCAGCAATTTCCGCGAGAATTTCATATAAGCTTTTGCCCGGTATTGTCAGAGATATGCCCAGGTCTAAGCTACCCAAATTGGGCTATTGGCCGGCCTTGTGTGCCCTTTAGCAGACGTCTCAATTGATCGGTTGGCCTCAAAGGTGGTAGAAGAGTAATCGAACTCTTACACGGGTGCTAGTTCACCCCCCAAATGATGCCAAGAGAGGGCGTGCGCGTGGCCGACAACGGACCCAATAGCAAAGCAGGCAGCGACAAGCGAAAACAAAGTTTGTATTTTCCCGAGGCCATGCTCCAGGAAATTAAGGACGAGGCGGCTCGCCTCGATCGCTCATTATCCTGGGTCGTGCAGCGCGCTTGGAAACTGGCCCGTATAGACGTTAAGAAGATTCCAAGCGTCAACGACATTGCGGATGATGAAGAATCGGATAGCGTCTGATTTAATTGTCGGGAGTGCCTCGCGGGAGGGACTGGGTGATTCGTGGAGCAACTCGAGTCCGAGCTAACTGGTCACCTCATTGCGCTAGTTGCCCATGATCTACGTAATCCCCTGTCAGCGTTGCACAGTAATGTAAGTTTCGTCTCCAGTTCGACGGATGTGGGCGACCCCGAACGCCAAGAGGCTCTCGACGATGCCGGAGTTTCCTGCGAAGCGCTGGCCCACATCATTGATAATCTGGACATCGTTAGTCAATTCCTGCTTGGACGACGGCAGGCATCACGAATTCGTATTTCTGCGGCAGGGGTGGTCAGCGAAGTCGTGGGGCGCTGCGAACGGATTGCTCGAAGTCATGGCGGGCTGATACATGTCCCACGCGACGCGTTCTCAAACGACATATACGTCAGATCCAACCGGGAAATGCTGTCGAGGGCATTGAGCAACCTCGTATGCAATTCGGTTCAACACGGTGGTGGCGGCACAATCAAAGTAACTTTGCATGTTGAAAAACTAGCTTGTCTATTTACGGTTAAAGATGCAGGCGCCCCGGTCGTTGAGGAATTGCGCGACATCGCATTTACAGCAAAAGGTCAAATAGCCGCGAAAAGTGCTGGAGGCGGTAGGTATAGCCGAGGACTTGGGTTATTTGCCGCCACTATTGCAGCTGAAGCAGCGGGGGCTCGCATACAAGCGTCGGAAGAAAAGGGTCACAACGTTTTTGTTTTGTCGGTCCCGTTAGACTGAAGCTCAGCTTGCGCGATTTCCGCTTGGTCTACGCCGCTGTGTTCAACGAATCCATGCTCTTGACGGTGTTGTATGTCTCAAGGTTGAACAATTGCTACGGATTCGGGATCGCGAAATAGTATTTTCCCAGTTTCGCCAGGGCATCCCCAGCAAGTCGAGAAAAATAGGCGAGGTCTAATGGAATCATCAAATGCCAATGCAACGGGTCCGGGCTCGTTCCTCATCACAAAACTTGCGGCGATCGAGTAGTCGTTCTTGCCCATTACATTGTATGCAAGCACAAAACTCGTATCTTTTCCTGCACGAGCTGCAACTACCAGAAAGCGGGCTCCGATGCTTGGATTCCATAGTACGGGCGTAACGGAAAATGTAAGCCCCTTCCTGTCACCGGAACCCTTTTCGACGACCGTGTCTGCGGCATCGGGTTCTCGAAACATTTGGACATTTTCAGTCAACGGCTGGGTGAGTGGACTGCTTTCGAGCATTTGCGTAAGTTGCTGAATGTTCAATTGCATCTTCTCAAAGGCTCTGCCCAATGTCGGTTCCTTCACTAATGCAGCGTTAGGGGCACCTTTGCAACATCGAAAGCCGACATCATTGTCTCTTGAATTCGCGCGAATTCCCAGGCGTTTTGCGCAGCGATGTTCGTCATCGCTTGACTGTGCCGTGCTGCCTCGCACCACGGCCATCAAGTCCGCTGCGGCTCCGACGTCGCTCGCCGACCACTCTCGATGGGCCATCCCCATTCCGAGTACGTCGAAACCGGTGGCGCACTGGTTGGGGTTTGCAAGGCAGCGTGAGTCAAATCGATCACCTGTCGGAAACGGTTTGCTCTCCGGGCCTTTGCAGGCACGTTCCCATTCTAGCTCAGTACATAATCGTGCCCCGGATTCGGCGCATTTGGTTCTTGCTTCATCTCGTGTTAGACCCGTCGTGCTGGGACGGGCGGGATCGTTTGGAAAAGGAAGTCTATCAATCTCGAAACTGCCGAGCTCAACACTGTGAAGGGTCGGTTCGACCCCTGGGCGTCTGCCGGGAGTGCCTGGCTGGCTCCCCGCTTGAAACGTGCCGCTCGGAATTTCGACGCGCTCGCCTGCTAGGGGCGTCCGAAGCATGGCGCTTGGCACTGGGTTGGCCTGCTGCGGGGCCACAGACGGCACCGTCGACGGCGCACTTCGGGTGGAATTTCGTCCACATGCCGTCATGAGAAAAACAAAGAAAATCTGACAATAATGATCCCGAGACACGAGATCGCTTACGCTAATGGCGCAATTGGATATCCGCAAATGATCGCTTGCGTTTCCTCGTCGGCACTACAAAACTGATAGCCTAAGCGAGTGCCTGTATTCCCCCGATTCATCCCGAAAAGGGTGGCCGGGCTCGAGACGGCTCTAAGGCCTCATTTCGGCAGAACAGAGAAGAACGCAACTTATGGGCAAGTCCATCAAGTCGATCCATGAGTCAAAGGGCAGTTTGGGCTCCATCGAAAAAAGCGCGAGTATTTCCGAGAAAGATGACGCTGTTGTGGAGCCTGGACAGGTGGTTCAACTCGATATCTCCGTGTGGGACGATCTAGGCTGCGAAGTTCAAGCGGATCATCGGAAGATTGACGTCATCATAGGTGCGGGCCAGCTGTTGCCGGACATTGAAGGTGCCTTGGTTGGTCTACGACGGGGTGATAGGCGAAGGGTTCGATTGTCCCCGAACGAGGCATTTGGTGAACACGATGCGGGAAAGGTCGTCGAATTCGATCGTGATGAATTTCCTCCGGACGTATCGGCTGGCGATCATTTTGACGCGGAGCGGGACGAGGGTGGCCTATTGGTATTGAGAGTCGTCAGCGTTCATTCTGATTACGTACTAGTCGATCTAAACCACCCACTGGCCGGCCACATCGTAGATATTGAGTTTCTGGTTCAGGGGATGAGGCCGGCCAATAAGTCTGAACTGGAATCGCCTCACAATCGGCAAAAAAGTGATGATTCTTCACGGGCCAGTCGATTGCTGCCTGTGGGGAGCTTGCTTCGGGGGCGACCCGAGCGCTAATACGCCGGTCACTACAAAAATAGGCCAAGTAAGACCGCCGAAGTCAGTCACGGAGATAGCAACCATGCGCGAACCGGATATGTTCAAATTTGATGTGCGGGTGCGGGAGCGCATGTTGCGTTCTGGGCGAATTACCGCTGAGGATGTGAATCGAGTCCTGGAGGCACTGCCTGATCTCGAAAATTCGGTAGAGTCTGTGGCCCTGAATCAACCGGCATTTGACGCTACAGTAATGGCAGCCTCCGTGGCTCGACAGTCGTTTCCGCCGGCCATTTCTTCGGATGACGGTGACGGCGAAGTACTTGATAGTGGAGATTCTACGTGAATCACCGCCCGCCGGCATCTACCACGGACGTCGAATCTTCAGAACTCGTCGATCCCGAAGTTGAAGCCAGCGAGGGGGCGGCATCAGACGAATTGCCGCAGATAGATTTCGCAACATTTGTACTCTCGCTCAGCCATTCAGCCCTAGTCCACTTGGGTGACGCACCCAATCCCGTGGATGGCACGCGAGATGAGAATATGCCGATGGCACGCCAAACGATTGACTTGCTTGGACTGCTCGAGCAAAAGACAAGCGGTAACTTGTGCGGTGAGGAAGAGCGTGTTCTGCAGCAAGTTCTTTACGACCTGCGTCTGCGATACGTGGAGGTCACTCGGCAAAAGTGAGGCATTGGCTACCCGCATTATTGGGAGTCATTTTTTTGCTCGGGTGCAGTCACCGTGGCAGCAAGTGGTTTCCCAGGAAGCCAAGGCCCCAAAGTGCCCCCGCTTTGGCTCAATTCCCCGCGAATTCCTTGGGGCTGCCAGTCGGAAATGCCTGTCTGCCGGTGAGTTTTGGTGATCTCGCCGCGGCTGCCGATTCCGCCGTAGTGCAGGTTCGAACGCGCCAGGAAAAACCTTCGCGCTCCGGACGTCGCCGGCTCACGGGGGAAGGGCTCGGCAGCGCCTTCGTGTATGATGCGACAGGCCTCTTACTAACCAATCACCACGTGGTCTTTGAGGCCACCGAGATTCGCGTAGTATTCAAAGACGGTCGCGATCTTTCAGCGGAGGTCGTTGGCGCTGACCCTCCTACCGATGTCGCTGTACTACGTGTTGCTGACCATGATGTTCCTGCCCTGCCTCTTGGTAATTCAGACCATCTGAGAGTCGGAGATTGGGTATTGGCAATAGGAAACCCGTTTGGCTTGTCTCATACCGTATCGGCGGGAATTGTATCCGCGAAAGGGCGGACAATTCGAGACTTGGAAGGTCTCGGTGACGGGACTGGATATTTCGATTTCCTTCAGACCGATGCAAGTATCAACCCCGGAAACTCAGGGGGACCACTCATCGATCTTAGCGGGCGAGTTGTTGGAATCAGCACGGCCATTCGAGCGCACTCAAACAAGATTGGCTTTGCGATACCGATAAATATGGTACGTGAGTTGCTCCCGGCCCTAGTCAGTTCCGGTCACGTTCGACGATCCGCTCTGGGCGTTCGCGTGGAACCAATTCTCGCAGACGATGTTCGTAGACTTCAGTTAGGGAAAGTCGTCGGTGCCGTCGTAAGATCCGTTCAGCCAAATAGTGGGGCCGAGAAGGCTGGAATTCACGTCGACGACGTGATTATAGAGTTTAGCGGTCAATCAATTCTTGGGCCGGAGCGTCTTCGCTGGCTGGCCAGCATGGCTGGAATTGATCATACCGTGGGAATCAAGATAAGGCGCGGTGGGCGCATTCTTGAGGTTCAGGCAAAGTTAGGGGAGTTACCTGTGACATCAGCCCCCGAACTGGGGGAATCTGACGAGGAGGCCCCGTAGTCCTTCCCCGATTGTGGCGACGGAGGCAAGCCATACAAAGTCCGCCGACGCAGCGGGGAGATTCCTGGAGGTCCCGGCGTATCCGTGCCTGTGAACGCTTTCGTTGCCGAGACCATTCAGGAACTGCCCACTCTTGGCCGCATTGTTGCGCCCGTTAAACCTTCGGTCTCGCCATCTTTGGGCCGCAAATCGCAAATACCTGGGTCAAACAAGAGTCCAGCTACTGCCTGCGATGCCATTGAGGTCGTCAAGTCCAATTACGAAAACGACGACACTTTAGTTGGCCGCGTCCGTGGGGGAGACAGCGCCGCGTTTTCCAAACTTGTAGAACGATATCAACGCCGAATTCAGCAACTTGCGCTAAGTTTCGTGCGCAATGAGCATGATGCTCAGGACGTAGTCCAAGACGCATTCCTGAGAGTGCATCTAGGCCTCCGCGCTTTTCGTGGATCCTCGAGTTTTTATACTTGGCTTTATCGAATCGTCGTTAATCTTGCGATCGACGCCAAAAGGCGACCATACCGACAGCGAGTGGCCTGGGAGACAATTGCGGAAACGGCGGATGATAGCCGAGCATTAGAGTTGCCCCGAATTCGCAATTCGGACCCCCACGAGGCTATGACACGCGTGGAGCTCGACCATCGTCTAACGGTCGCCATCGCTCATCTCCCTTCTTATCATCGTGCCGTAATTATTATGCGCGAAGTCGATGGCATGAGTTACCAAGAAATGGCTGAATGCCTCCATATCTCGAAGGGTACGGTGATGAGTCGTCTTTTCCACGCTCGCCGACGTCTTCAACGCAGTCTAGCCAATGAATCGGTTGAGCACTGAAAGCATGCTTTGACCGTCGCTCCTCTGCTGGTTCCCGAAGTCAGGTTACCTTGTCAGGTTCCCCATCAGGGTGTTGGTCACGACTGGCCTTCTCCAAATCTAATATGGTTGCATCTCCGACGTAGCTCATGGTTTCGTATCGAGTAATCTTGCCGATTCTTCTGACTATCTCCGCCATGCGCTCGGCCTGATTTATGATTATCGACGCAGCTTGAGCGAGGGCCCCTTGGGTCGGCAATTGGCGACAGAGTAATTCCGAGTATCCAATTATACTGGTTAGCGGTTGATTTAGCTCATGGGCTGCAGCTCCTGCGAGCTCCGCCAAAATCGCCTGACGCTCGCGGTTTCTGAGTTCATCTTGTGCAGCCTGTAGTCGCTCCTCCATGCGCAATCGTTCGCGCAGATCCGTGTAAATACCTACCGTACCGATTGGACGACCATTTTCAACAATGAACGCCGCCGAAAGGGATGCCGGAATTGTTTCACCCTGACTGGACAGAAGTTCAACTCTAAAACTCTCCAACTGGCCCCAATTGCCGTAGCGACGATCTACTAGTCTCCGCAAAACTCCTCGAGCCGCACCGTCCGGGTATAACCGGGCTGCGGACATCTTGCCCACAACTGCTGTCGGATCGTAGCGAAACATCCGTGAGGCCGCGCGATTGAAGAGCAGGATGACTCCGTGCAAATCCGCCGATACGATGGCGTCGACCGAGCTGTCAATCATGCGCTCTAGAAACTCTTTGGTCTGTTCCAACTCGATTGCGGTCCGACGCTCGATGGTAACGTCTCGGAATCCAAGAACAATCGCGTCGTTGTCGTGTAGGACACTACTAAAACTGACGCTAAGAATGACACGTTCCAAATCACGACGTCGGATGGCCAAATCAACACCGCGCGGGAAAACCCCGTCGCGAAACCCACGAAGCAGGCGTTGAACGCGGGCCGTTTCGCCAACTTCGCATACGGATTCAAGCTGCATGCTCATCAGCTCTGATTCGGAAAATCCAGTGATTTCCCGTGCTCGCGGATTGGCAAATAATACTGAACCTGAGCGATCTACGACCATCATGCCGTCCGCGGCACTTTCGAAAAAATCGGCGTACCGTTGGAATAGCTGCACTCGATGTTCAGCTTCAACACGAGCAGTCGCACTAAGTCGAGATTCATCGCGCAAAGATTGCAAGACTCGGGCATTGCGAAGCGCGATGGAAGTTGCATTCGCAACCGTACGAACCAGCGCCAATTCGTCATCACCGAATGAAGCATCGCCATGTGCGCGCATGAATATCACGCCGTGTGGGTTGTTCTCATGTAGAATTGGGACCAATGCCAGTGAGCTAAATACCAGGTGAGCGACATGGTCGATCACAGAGCTCAGCAGTGGGTGATTTCGCGCGTCGCGGATTACCAGAGTTTCCCCAGTATTCAATACCTGGGTTATCTCCGGATACCGCCGCAAATCGATGGGTAAGTTACGTAAGCGTTCATCGTCGCTGCTGGCAACGACAAAACCAGCATTCCTAGTATCCCCAACAAGTACGATGCTGCAGCGTTCAACTTTCACAAGTTGGGCGAGTCGAGCAACTACGGTGTGGAGAATCGCTCGTATTTCTAGGGACGAGGCCAGGGTTTGTGTGAGCTCAACGACGGTCTGTGCGTTACGCTCACGGCGACTCAATCGGTCCAATGATTCGCGAAGTTGCAATTGCCCCCGAATACGGGCAATCAGCTCCGTGGGGCGAAACGGCTTGTGAACGTAATCATCGGCGCCCTCCAGAAAAACGCGTTGAATCTCTTCATCCGAGTCCAATGCGGTAAGCACGACTATTGGAATTGGTGCCAGCTTTGGGTGTGCGCGTACATGATGCAGTATCGAGTACCCATCAGTACCCGGCATGACTAAGTCAAGGAGAATAATGGCAGGCTCATTCTGTGACAGCCAGCCGATTGCGGCATCGCCGTCACCAACAGCGACAGCATTCAAGCCAGCAGACGTCAATGTCTGCACTAGAATGTGCCTGCTGATCGCGTCATCATCGACGACAAGGACAGGAGGAGTCACGGATTAGGTCGATGGGTAGCGTTAGAGCGTTGCGTAGAATTGTGCCCGAATCACGCGCACTCTAGCATTTTATTACTGCGGTCTGCATGAGGAAGCTAAGCCGGAAAAAATCCAGTTCAGGTAGCGCTGGGCTTAGTGATTGAGCTGACACACGCCGCGGCGGTCCCGCATTCGGAGGAAGTTGGGGCAACTTATGGGATGCGATCTAAGTATTTATAGGCAAAGGTAGCACCTTAGACGAGAGTGTCCGATTAGGTCGCTAGCGGACGACCTCTGTTGAGTTGGCGTTCTACACGCGGGGCAAACACGAATTCGGTTCAGAACTAGGCATTTCGCTCAGCGGCATGGCCCCATTGTGGGTCGGCACGATAGGTTCAGGTCTCTGGCAATTTTGGTGTCAAATTGGAATTATTTGGTGCTATGCTTAAGGCAATGGTCGTATTGCGGCACCTCGTCGGTTCCGATCCCAGCATCGAAATTGCTGATGAACAGCCAGGAAATAACGCCGCGCTTACGCTCCATTTTGAAGCGCGTCCGCCGAGGGCGGCGCTGTCGATCAGGCAGGACACTCGCTCAGTAGTGATCAGTGACGCCCAACGAGGAAGTACCGCAATCATCAGCGACTTGTCGGACGTTACCCAAGTCACTCGCACGAAGGGTAGCGCTCGGTGGCTGACGTCACGACATTGGGTCATACTTTTGGAGAGTAACTGGGTGGTTGTGGTTGTGGGTCTTTCTGTCCTCGTGTTGTTGATTTGCGCTATCAAGCTTCGCCAAAATTGAGTGCCGGGCAATCTAGTCGACCCATTCGGATTCGGGGGCCTTCACTGTGAAACCGGATTGAGTTAGAACCGGCGCGATTTTTTCCCGGTCGCCCACGATGACGATTGTAAGCTGGTCCGCCCGGATATGAACGGCCTGCTTTTCCACATCCTTGACGCTCAGATGAGCGTAAATCATGGGAAGACCGACATAGTAGTCAGCACTAAGTCCTTCTGCAAAAATGGTCTCGAGATCCCCAACCAGATAGCGATTTTGTTCCAAACGCGCACCTAAGCGATGTTCAAGATCGGCTCGGGCACGAGTGGACTCATCCGCCGTGATCGGCCGTGAGTCTTTGGTTGATCCTACGGCCGATAGCTCTAGGATCAGTTCCTTTAGTGAGGCGGCGGTCGCGTCCGTTCTAACGCTGGTCTGCACCAGAAAAGCACCAAAATTGCGATTCGCAACTACTGAGGAATGAGCTCCGTACGTGTAGGCGTGGGCTTCGCGCAGATTCATGTTGATGCGCGACGTAAATAGCCCGCCCAAAATGTCATTCAAAATCAGACGCGCTTCGTGACCGCCCTCCGTTCGACGCGGGAAGGGTTGCGCCGCGAATAGGGCACTCTGAACGGCCCCTTTGCGATCAACTACGATCACGTTGTGGCTGCTAGGGACTGACGCCGAGTATTCGACACGGGACTCAGTCGGCGGAGCCGCATGCCAGTTTCCAAACGCTCGCTGTGCGGCCGCCATGAAAGTTTCAGGATCAATCGGGCCGGCGGCGACGAGCGCCGCGCTCGACGGTGTAACATAACGGGCGTGCCAATTCTTCAAATCGGCAAGCGCAAGTTTTTTGACGTCGCCAACGCCGCCGTTCACCGGAGCGCCCCGAAACGCGCCGAACATTGCCCGAACCCCAACTAAAGCAGCCAATGATGTTGGAGACTGACGTTCCGCCAAGAGGTCATCGAGCCATTGACTTCTTACCCGTTCAAAATCCTTACTCGAAAAGGCAGGCTCTCTAACCACTTCAGCGAGTAGCTCGACGGCCTGAACGGTATCGCCAGGCAAGGATTCTAGGGAAACTTCGATGAGGTCACGCTGCGCGCCCGCCTGCAGTACGGAGCCGAAATTCTCCGCCGCTTCCGCCAACTGGAACGTGTTACGACGACGAGTGCTCTCTGTGAGCATCCGCGCCACGAGTGCGGCAAGGCCGCTCTTGCCAGGTACTGTAGCTTCCGCCCCGTGCCGAACAACGACGGACAATGACACGATTCCCGTTTTGCGCCAAAGGGTATACAGCGTCATTCCATTTTCCAGCAACCTGACTTGTGGCGCGGGTATTTCAACCTGTCCCGACGACCCTGATACGGGCTGTTGCTTTCGCCAAGCTTCGGACTCAGTGGGAGGAAGAATTGGCGCCGGAGGCGGCGCAGTCGGTTTCACGCGCATGCTGTGAGCCGACGGTTCGCAAGCTAGCAACAATGGGGATGCGCAAAGTGCCAGGGTCCCCAAAAAGCAAACTAGTCGCTTCACGGTTTTGCTCCCTTCTGGCTGGGTCGAGTGACCACAGTAACTCGATGCTCTGCGTTCAACCATTTCGAAGCAACCTCGCTAACGTCGCGCTCGGAGACTTTCCATATTTGTCGATACCAATCGCGAATTGCCCCAGGATTTCCCAAATATTGATTAAATCGCTGCAGTTGACCAACTCGCCCAGATTCACCTCCGTGTCCGTTGAGCGATTGCAGGTCACGAGTGACGGCGAGCAAAATGCGGCTTTTGGCACGATGCAATTCGGCGGCCGTTGGAGAGTGCTGACCGAGCCCGGATATTTCGGATTCCAGGGCCCGTTCTAGCTTGTCCGGGGATACACCGGTCGCCGCGTAAGCGTCGATGGTAAACAGCGTTCCAAGGACATTGTCATCCGCACTCGCGTCGACATCAACAGCAAGCTTTTTTTCGACTACCAAAGATCGATACAAACGGGTTGCCTTGCCTCCAGCCAGCACTTCCGCAGCAACTTCGACGGGAGCTGACCCCGGTTGGTATGCTGGTGGTGTCAGCCACCCGAATGCAACTTTTGCGACTTGGACGGGCTCATCAATGTTCAGATGAATTGGACTAATGGGTTGATTTGGACGTAGGGGAATTGTGGGAGGTTTGGGTAAATGGCGCAGTGTTGCAAAGTACTTTTCGATCCAAGATTTCGCTTGCGAGGCATCAAAATCCCCGGCTATTGCCAGGGTGGCGTTACTGGGTGCATAGTAGTTCCTGTAGAACGCTTTGACATCGTCGAATGTGGCGGCGGATAGGTCCTGCATCGAGCCAATGACTGCGCCATGGTATGGGTGGCCCTCGGGAAAAAGTGTATCCATCATGGCGAGGCTGCTCGGGCCGTACGGCGCGTTTTCAAAACTCTGGCGGCGCTCGTTTTTGACGACGTCGCGCTGGGTGTCTAACGCTTTTTGGTCAATGCCGTCCAACAGAAAGCCCATACGGTCACTTTCGATCCAAAGCGCCAACTCCAGGAATTCTCGCGGCACAGTTTCGAAGTAGTTTGTGCGATCCCAATTCGTTGTGCCATTGACATTGGTTGCGCCAACAGATTCCAACAGTTGGTCGAATTGCGAACCCACGTGAAGCGAGCCGGCAAACATTAAGTGTTCAAACAAATGGGCAAATCCACTGCGTTTGGGCGGCTCGTTTACTGGCCCCACGTGATACCAAACGCTCACGGCAACCAGCGGAAGTGACGTGTCGCAATGAAAAATTACCTCAAGACCGTTGCTCAGTTGAAATTTATCGAAAGGTATCGTCACGTCCGTCGAAACACTCGTAGGGCTAACCGCTTTTGCTTCCAATTGTGCGGAGGTGGCGTTTGAATTCACAGACGAGCTAGGCCCGGGCACTGGCGAGGCGTGCTTTCCTGACAGGCCGGTGGACATTGATGGGGTAGGCAATGTCCGCACCTCGGAAGGTTTTGTTATGGCTTGAGCCCACGTGGACTCAGCCTGACAAAGCAACGCGACTACGACGCAAACGGGGAGAATTTTCGCTCGACGCACGCTCGGTTGCAGGCGGCGTCCGCGACGGACCTTCATTGGCATGGGCCAAGCCTACGACAATTCGGTTGGGCTTCAGAAGGTCGATTCGTGGGCCCGTAAGGCCGCCAGTCGGTCCGAGGCTTAGTCACGCAGCCAGCTCCGGTGACGGGATTTTCGGCCTGCCGGACCTATTTGTCTCGCGAAAAAAGGCCGAACGAACAAAAGTTGCTCGGGGCCCACTAAGCTTCATCACAAACCCCTTGCGGGCGAGCTTCCGCTCGGGGTATCCGGGGACTTAGGGAAGGTGTGCTTAGCCACACCCCATAGCCCTTCAAGGAGCCATCCGGTGACTCGATCGATTGTATCGCGGAGAATTCTGACTGTTGCTGGTGTTGTCGCCCTTGTTGCCTGCGGGCCTCGGCTAAAGCCAGTGGAGTACGAAGAGCCGAAGATGTCGGGAAGCGGAGCGCCGGATGATTCCGAGTCCTCGAGCGGTCATAAGTCGAAATCATCCTCCAGCGACACGACGAGTAGTTCGGGCAGCGGAGAAAGTTCATCCTCGACGAAAGGCCCCTTCAAGTCTTGCGACGAGAAAGCCAAGAATTGCGGCACGCCCTGCACAGAATGCGCGCCGGGTAACGTGGATTGTATGGAGGTCTTAATTCAGAAACAGTGCAATCTCGAACACAAGTGCGTGGCTGCACCGGTCGACTGCACGGTTGCTGAGAAATCAGATAAGAAGGATGCGAAAAAGAAATAAGTGATTTCTATTTTTGTCTGATTGAAATTAAAGCATTGCTCGTTTGCTCCAAAACTCTATGGGCCAGCCTTTGGTCCGCGCTAGCCTGTGCAAACGGGGGTCGGGGTTTACCGCGACTGGATGCCCGGAAATATTCAATAGTGGTGCGTCGGTAATGCTGTCCGTGTAGAAGTACGCTTGGGCGATGTCAAATCCCATCGATTCGGCCCAAATCCTTGCGCGTTTAGCCTTGCCCTCGCCAAAACACAGCGGTTGATTGATACGCCCGGTGAAACGGCCGTTGCTGTCAACTTCCAGTTCCGTGCATAGAACGTGCGAAATTCCAAGTTCGTCAGCCAGCGGAGCGGCAGTGTAGCGCGTTGCGCTGGTGACAATGGCCAAGATTGCCCCTGCCGCTTTGTGGCCTTTGACAGCCATACGTCCTTCGTACAATACATGCTCACGCGCTTCTGTCTGATACCAACGATCGCAATCACGTCGGAGGTCGTCTTCGAGATCACCTTGAAAACGGCTCATTACAAAGTCCGCCGCGCGAGATGCGTCGAGCAGTCCAAACTTATACTTGAGCATCCAAAGGCCCACGCGCAAAACATCCGTCCTGGTGTTCAAGCCGTGGCGACGTCGCCATCGGACATACAGGGCCGCAGTATTGATATCTAGCAAAGTCCGATCCATATCAAAAAGGGCGAGGTAATTTGGCATCGGTGTTTCCTTCCAATTTGTGCAACAAGGACCTTGGGAATGCAAAGCCTACCTATTGATGAGAGCCTGCCTGAAATACTGGAGGCGCTTCGCCGCGAAAGGCGCCTCGTTCTTCAGGCGCCGCCAGGCACGGGAAAATCTACGCGGGTCCCGGCCGCTGTGCTCAATTCTTTGCCGGGAGTATCGGGGCAGGTGGTCGTAACTGAACCGCGCCGAATCGCAGCCCGTTTGCTTGCTAGTCGAGTGTCGAGCGAACTCGGGCAACGTTTGGGTAGGCTTGTTGGGTATCGCGTTCGATTCGAGGATGTCGGCGGGCCCGAAACACGCCTTTACTATGTGACAAGTGGAGTTTTGCTGCGTCGTTTCCTGCAGGATCCGAAACTGACTGGTGTGGATTGTGTAGTCATCGACGAGTTTCACGAGCGGCACCTCGACTCGGACCTGGTACTCGCATTCGCACTGCGGGCACAAGAAACCGTACGTCCCAATCTCACAATCATTGTCATGAGTGCGACTCTGCAGGGCGAGAGAATTAAGTACATGATGGGCGCTTGCCCGTATATTCACTTCGAGCATCAAATACATCCGCTTACCATTGAGCATGCAAAACAAGCGGATGATCGCCCGCTGGAAAAACAGGTGGCCAGTGCTGTTCGATCGCTGCTGCGCCAATGTGCGACTGGGGACATCTTGGTATTCTTGCCCGGAGCCGGGGAAATTCGAAGGGCAAGCGAAGCCCTTTTACCCATCGCAACGGAATATTGCCTAGACGTGATGCCCCTTCACGGCGACATGCCTTTGTCCAAACAAGCGTCTGTCTTGCAACCCAATGAGCGTCGAAAAGTAATTCTGGCCACCAATGTTGCGGAATCATCTATCACAGTACCTGGGGTCGTAGGAGTCGTAGATTCAGGGCTAGCGCGCACGGTGACCTGCTCGCCTTGGTCAGGCTTGCCAACTTTGGAGCTGCAGAATGTAAGTCGAGCGTCGGCTGTGCAACGTGCAGGCAGAGCGGGTCGAACCTCAGCCGGAACCGTGCGGCGGCTCTACACACGGGCTGACTTCGAATCGCGAGCTGCCTTCGAAACTCCCGAAATTCTGCGCATGGATCTTTGCGAAGCGCTGTTACTTACGCACGGAGCCGGAGTCTCGAGCGTGAGCGAGTTAAAATTCATTGATCCGCCGCCACCAGCACGTCTGCTGGCAGCGGAACAACTTTTGTCCAGTTTGAGCGCGTTGTCGGCGGATGGCGGCCTTACGGACTTAGGGAGGCAAATGATCCGGCTACCGGTCCATCCACGCTTGGCAAGACTTGTCATAGAAACACATCGCAGAGGAATCGCCGAGCTTGGCTGCCTTACGGCAGCGCTGCTAGCAGAAAAAGACCTGCGATTCGATTCGCGCGCAAGATTTTCCAATAGCAATTCATTGATTGATGTACAGATTGGGGATAGCGACGTCGAGGAGCTTATTGAAGTCTTCGAAGTGGCCAAATCATGTAAGTTCGAAGTTGCGGCTTGTACGCGAGAACGAATCGACTCACGAACAGCGCGTGTCGTCGCGGAATCCCAGCGCCAATTGCTCCGTTGCTTGCATGACAAACCAATTCTGGAACCGTCGGAGGCGGCGTGGGAGCAGGAGCTCGCAAAGGCGTTGCTCTTGGCATTTCCGGATCGCGTGGCGTGGCGTCGCGAGTCCGAAAAACGCGAGCTGGTCATGGTGAATGGCAACGTGGCCAAGTTAGGTGACCTGTGTGTTGTCCGTAACGCGCCCTACCTCCTTGCACTAGTTGCGGATGAGCGGGTGGGGCGAGGGCGAAAGGGCGCCGCGACAATTCGTGTCGCTTGTCGAATCGATCCGAATTGGCTGGTGGAGCTGCTCGGGGATCAATTGGTTGCAGACGAGCAGTACGAATGGGCAGATCCGCCGGGACGAGTCGAAAGTAGGAGTACGATTCGCTACGGCGCCGTTGTCTTGGATGAAAGTCGCGCAGCAGCTCGGCCGGGACCAGCCGTGGCAGAATTTCTCGCAATTACCGCCCAAGGGCGAGGGGTTTTGCTTGACGACGTACTGTCGACACTCAAGGAGCGGCTCCGGATGCTAGTGGAATTGGGGCTATTACCAGCCAAAGCATTGCTAGAGGATGCAGACACCAAGATCGCACTGGAACAGCTATGCGCGGATCGCGTGGACCTCAAAGGAATTGACGGTTCGGCGGTCGTTACACACTTAATTCGCAATGCACCCCAAGAGACGGCGAGAGCATTGAGGGAGCTAGTGCCGGAGAGCTGGCGACTTGCCGGGGGGCGCAGTGTGACGGTACACTACGAACCGGGACGCGACCCGTGGATTGCTTCTCGATTGCAGGATTTCTTTGGAATGTCCGAGACACCGAGCATCTGTGCCGGACGACGAGCACTGACTTTGCACTTGCTAGCTCCTAATCAGCGCGCAGTCCAAGTAACCCAGGATTTAGTTGGTTTTTGGGACCGGCACTATCCTACCATTCGCCGTGAGCTCATGAGACGTTACCCCAGGCATCAGTGGCCCGCCGACGGCCGAAACGCAACTGCCCCGCCTGGTCCTCGAACCCGGTAAGTGCGGCTGTATTCAGATTCAGTCGTTGGAGTCCAGCCCTCTTTTCCATCGATCCAAAAGCGCCAAAGCCTCCAAGGGTGTTAGCCGTTCGGTGTCGATCTTGCGCAGGGCCTCAACAATTTCTTGCCCAAGCCGCTCATGGGAATCGCATCCGCGGAAAAGCTCCAATTGCCGCACGATTTCAGTCTTTCGGTTTGAATCCTCAGTGAATCCCTGTACATCGTTTGCTTGGCTCTCTAGCCGCGCCAGAACGGACTTAGCGCGATTAAGTACAGATTCAGGCAATGCGGCCAGCTTTGCCACCGCAACGCCATAGCTTCGACTAGCTGCCCCACGCGCTACGCGATACAAGAACACGATTTCTTCGTTCACCTCTTTCGCGGTAACACTGAAATTGGCGGCGTGGTCCAATAACTCCGCGAGTTGCGTCAATTCGTGATAGTGCGTTGCAAATAACGCGCGGCAACCGATAGTGCCGTCCAGATATTCCGCAACCGACCAGGCTATAGCAAGTCCGTCATAGGTGCTCGTTCCGCGTCCGATTTCATCAAGAATCACGAGGCTGCGACGTGTCGCATTTCGAAGAATGTGGCTAGTCTCTCGCATCTCCACCATGAATGTACTCTCGCCCCGCGCCAAATTATCGCTGGCTCCGACCCGCGACAAAATCCGATCAACAATTCCAATGCGTGCGCGACGAGCAGGTACATATGACCCCATTTGCGCTAAAATTACCAGAAGCGCTACTTGGCGCAGGAACGTGCTCTTTCCGGCCATATTCGGGCCGGTGATGAGCCATAGGCGCTCGGCATTCAAGTCGAGTCGGCAGTCATTGGGAACGAATCTGCCCTCTGCCGCCAATCGTTCGACGACCGGATGCCTTCCGTCCTCAATTTCAATGACGTCACTATTGTCGACCAATGGTCGCCGGTAATCATGGCGATGGGCAACTTCTGCTAGAGCAACAGCGACATCCCATTGCGAGAGTCGGGTCGACAGATCTTGGATTCTAGTCGTGACGGCTGCGACAATTGCCAGAAGCTCTCGAAAAAGCGAGAGCTCGCGTTCGCGGTAGCGCTCCTCCGCATGACTGATCCTATCTGCCAAGTCTTCGAGTGTGACAAGGGTAAATCGCTCGCCCGTAGCGATTGTTTGCTTTCTCCGCCAATCACTGGGCGCCTTGGATGCCTGCGCTCGGGTTACTTCGATGTACCAGCCGAATACTCGCGTGTAGCGTATCTTTAGCGTTGATATCCCAGTCGATTCACGCAGTTGAGACTCAAGTTGGGAGATATGCTGCGTACCACTGCGGCGAAGCTGGTCAAAATCTTCCAATTGTGCGTCATATTCAGCCCGAAAGACGCAACCTTCTTTGGATATTGCTGGCGGGTGGTCAACCAGTGCCTTTGTCAAAATCTCTGCAACGTCGAGGACTGTGTCCAAAGGTTCTTCAGGCAAATCAAGCGCTTCGTGAAAACTGAAGTCCGTCACAGATCCAAGATGTGCAACTATTGCCGTTGCAGCTATTAGTCCCTGGCGCAATGCCCCCAAGTCACGTGGACTGGCTTCGCCCAATACCGCTCGCGTCACAAGTCTTTCCAGATCACCCACTTGGGACAAGGTCTCCCGCAGCAGTCCCCTGATACGCGAGTTTACGACGAAAGCCTCAACGGCGTCTTGTCGGCGCCGAATCCGAGCCACATCATACAGCGGCGCCAGCAGCTGCCGACGCATAAGTCGAGCGCCACCCGGCGTCTTTGTTAGGTCAATGATAGAGAGCAAGGTCCCCGTCTTGTCGCCGCGCAGCGATTGCGCAAGCTCCAAGTGCTGTTGTGCAATATCGTCAATAATTAGATAATCGGTGGTATTGATGCGTGTCAGTCGATGTAGGGGTAACTCTTTGCCGATATTGCACTGTTTCGCGAACCTCAGGGCGCGGGCTACGGCACGTATCTCTGCTGAACTCAGAGAGTCAATTCCTTGCGTAATGTTGCTGAAAAGTGCCTGAACCTCGACATCTTCGAGAGGTGGATCTTCGGGATAAACCGTCCTTGGTAGCGTCGTACGGATCGCCTTCACAACTTCAAGGGCGTTCAAGTGGGAGGCAAGACCCCCAACTAAACATTCCCGAGGCGATACACGGGACAGCTCAGCGAGCAACAAAGCCGCATCGGATAGTGCAATGGACGAAAGTTCACCGGTTGAAAGGTCGAGCAGTGCTAGGCCAATGTCATGATCGTCCGCGTCAATGGCGGCAAGCCAATTGTTGGTGCTCGCATCGAGCTGATCGCGATCGGTGATCAGCCCCGGCGTGATTACGCGCACGACCTGTCGAGGCACGATCCCCTTGCACTTTGCGGGGTCGGCCATTTGCTCGCAGATGGCAACTTTGTGGCCCGCTTCGAGAAGACGTCCGATATACCCGTGCGCGGAATGATGAGGTACCCCAGCCATCGGAATTTCATCGACTGCTCCCTTATTGCGACTCGTGAGTGTTAGTTCAAGGAGCCCTGCCGCAATGACCGCGTCTTCGCCGAATAACTCGTAAAAATCCCCTAAGCGAAAGAAGATGAGCGCGTCAGGGTATGCGCGTTTCGCCTCTGCGTGTTGCCGCATGACTGGCGTCTCGCGTGCACTCATCTTCGACGTACTCCCAACTGACTTTATTGTGAACTAGAGATAGGGGTCACCGTTGATCGTGAAGGTATCCAGAACGATCTCAAACACACCGCCAGATACGCCTTCGACTACAAACATTGCGTTTAGATTCGGCGCCTGAATCATTGACTGGGGCATCACGGCGGAGCCCGTCAGGCGGTTGGCGAGATTGAGCTCGTAGGGAACAAACCCCCCCGAAACCTGCCAAGTGAATGACATATCACGGATGCTTGGGGTCATTCCGCTGTAAATGGCAAAACGTGCCTTCAATGAGTTAAATATGCAGGCAGCTGGCAAGGAAGCGTCCGTTGGGTTGACGGGGAGATTATTTCCTACCACGCAGAGCGAATTGTTATTCAGACTAGGTCCAATACCACAAAGCCCTGAGCTGTCTGTAATGTTGCAAGTGCAACTTCCTGACCCAGACGTATCGGGGCACTTCGTGTCTGTGCTCGAAATCTCGAAGGCACGATTTCTCAGATTGCTCTTGCGTGGGCTGCAATCACTAACGCAGCGTAGATTATCGCCAACCGTGATTTTGCTCATGGGTTGCTGTCCGCGAACCAGCCATTGATTAGCGGCTCGCACCGTGTACATGGCGGTGCTGGGAAAACAGCAGTGCAAGTTGACAATGGAGTTGGCGTCATTCACCTTCGGTTGAAGCATCAAATGATCCTGATAAGCCTCAACTACTGTCAACTCCCTCGTTGGCTTAAAGGTATCCGTAATTCCGAAGTAGGTTCGACAGCCATTGATTCCGCTGATGCCGGTCGTTGAGTCTTTCGCACAGGCGGCGCCAATCGGGGTGCTCCAATAGGGATCGTTATCGGAGAAATCTGATGTGATCTGGACGAAGTCAGTGTGGCTATCGGCGAATGCAGCCGATTGAGTGGACGCGACTGCGGCGAAATCTCCGATTTGACTGGTCAGGTCAAAATCTTGTACACCTTGATCGCAGAAATGGGCATCCGGATCGGACAAACGTAATTGATCAGAGGCGAGCAGGCCCGTTTGCCGATCATCGAATAACTTCCCCTCAAAGCTGGCACTGAAGCTCTCGCTCGGCAGATAGGTGCGCGGTTCGATTAGGGGCAAAAGAAGGGAATTATTGTTGGCGGTCGCTGGGGCAATATTCAACAGTGAAGCATTTGACGGAATTGGATCGCTAGGAGAAGTAGTGGACGGCGTATAATAGAGTGTCGAACCCACGTAGACCTCTGACCAGGTATTCGGAGGGCTAGAGTTATTCAAGAACGGGACTGCCAGAAGCTTGGGGCTGGAGGAATTTCTGGACGAACCACTCGTCGCAATACTGCCAGTAACAGATGTTAAAGTTGGAAACGTCTGAAGGGACGGCGCGCCCGTGCCGACGGTGGTATTGGTTGCCAAGAACCTGCCACTTCGGGCGTGGTGAGGCTCAACGACATTGCACGTGGATTCGTCAGATACCGTGCGAATCCCGGTGGAGGTGTCGATATATGAAGGACGTTTATCGCCGTAGCAGCCGCGCCAATCTGCTTCTGTCGACAACAAAGACATGTTACCTTCTGTGGGGCGGCGACAGGGGGCGTCCCAGTCCTCGACATCGACGACTCCAATGTGACCGTCCGACAAGGCAACCATCGCGAATGTGCCTCGCAGCTTTGAGGGAGCAGCGCCGCGCGTATAATCGCTCGACGTTCGGTAATCTGATGCAGGCTTGGAAGCGTCGGGCGATGGATCACACATTATACCGGTCTCTGCGTTCTGTACACTCGTATCCAAGAATGGAACGTCATGTGTGATAAACAACAGGTCACGCACGCGCGCATTTTGCAGGTTTGTTTGGATTCGATCGGGCGCTTCGAAGGGCAAGTAAGGCGAACCGGGTCGAACTTTCGGTGTCCGCTGTGCGCTAGCCGGACTCACGTCGAATACCATCAGATTCCCGCGGTCGTCGTCTACGGCGTACACGAAGCGCTGGTTTTTGCTGGTTAATTCGCTCACGGCAACATCACTGGTGAATACTGTTCGTGACGGTTCATCGAAGGAGCTTGGTAGCAGGGGAGGCAACTCGTGCGGATCGCAAGGATCTTTGAGATCAACAACGTGTACCAACGGAGTTTTCAAATCCGCCACATACAGCTGCCCATCCTTGTAAGCTATGCCGGCGGGTTGAGAAACGAATCCATTAGGCGTTGGCCCAAAGGAATAGCGTGGGGCAATGTTGCAGCTTTGCGACTGAGGTCCGGTAGGCTTCAGATCGTCCGGGATCGTTTGCTCGGCGACACCCGAGGGGACCTCATTTGTGAGGGGCAGCCAGCGCTCGATGTTGCAGGGGTCGAAACTTCCCGGACTTCTATCAAACAGATTTCTCGCGTCGAGAATGGCTATACCCCCGAGACTCGGCAAAGTGACCAGCAGTTTACGGCGTCCAGCGGGGGACACGCGTTGCTCGGCATCCCAATCGGCGGGGCAATCGGCACGGCTGGTTGGATCGATGTCTTGAACGCCGTCCCCATCGCAAGTTCGCCGTAAGTTACCGGACGCTGTAAATGTATCAGCCAGCAGGGTCATCTCACCGGGTGCCGCGGGAAGTTTGCAGGCACTCCATTCAGTTAAATCGTGTGGTGGAGAGTTTGCTGCCGGTGCTACGATACACGAAGTTGGCAATACGAAAATAGCTTCTCTGCCGGGTTCAGCCGTCGCCACGAAGGTAGAAACGCCCCCGGGTGTCGAGACAATTGAAACGGGAATTGCACCAATTGGCAGAAATTCTGTGCCCGGAACCGAGGGATCTTCATCAATTACGACAAGGTTTGTCATATCAATGACGGCGACTTCGCCGCGGCCGGTCTGCGTAACCATGATCATGGTGTGTCGGCCAGTCGTACTTGTCGCATATGCGTCGGGGCAGCCATTAATGTCACGTCCCATACCGGATAACGTGTCGCGGCAGATAAGCGACACGTTACCGCTTTGTGCCAGTGAGCGAACTGGGGGAGGGGTGACCGTTTGTTGACAGCTCGCAGCCAAAAGCAGCCCGAACAGTCCAGTCATGCGAATCATTCGAATCACTTTGAAGCCCTCGGAGCTGTGGCAGGTCCAAGACTCAAGACAATGGTGCCATAAGACCGTCCACGCCTTCGGTCGAGTTCAATGACGCCCAAATAGGAATCCGTAAAATGGCCCACGAGAGCATAGGCATGTCCATCTGTGGCTGCCACCCCGCTCGGTGCGAGTACGTCGAAAGCTAACGCTTGGGGGCCTCGACCGGTGATAACCCAGGCTTCAATGTTTCGTTTAGCCGGGTCAAATATGGCAATTCGGCGTGAGTCGAAGGACACAATGAACACTCGTGTTTCCAGCTGATTTTCTTCGTTGATTATTTGCGCTACGTGAACCGCAGACGGTCCAGTGGGAAGCGGAAACGTATCGTTAAAGTACGGGATATCGCTGTTCGGAGTTAGCGCCGTGTTTGGTGTGGTGTGCCCAATAAGCAAACTAGCCGGCGAGCGACTGGATGCGTATACATCAAGCGGTATATTTGCACAGGTCATTAGCTGGGCAGCGTCGGTGGCAGTGGCGTTCGCTTCACACTGCCTTCGTTCCGCATCGTCCACGGCTAGACCGCGTACATCGTAACCGCCGGAATTGGCCGTTACGGTGGCGGTTGCACTTAATTCCAAGTAAGGTCTAGCAGGTGTCGACTTGGAGTCCGGCGAAAATCGTAGTAAGTCGATGCGAGGAGTTGTCTCATAGGCAATTAGAAAACCAGGGGATGTCTGGTACAGGCCCAATTGCACGACCAGGGGCTCCGGTACCGCCGCTGCGGCGATCGGCATCGGAGGCAGGCCCGTTAATACGTAATTGAGGTGGGGCCCGGTTGTCCAGTCGTTGACGAGCAGCGACACCGCCCCCTGCGTTTGATGGGTCACAATAATGGCCGAAGCATCGGGCGTGGCGGCAATTGCATAAGGTTCCGGCGGCATTCTAAGACCGCGGGAGTTATCACTTGGATCTTGACCTGCGCGGTGACGCTGATCGCAAAGTTGACCTGCACCCTGCCCACAATCAAACTTGCCGTCGGCGGTGGCGTCGACCCAATTTACGCTGGACTCGCCGCGCACCGGAATGAATAGTCGGTTTGAGTATTTATCCGAGTTCGGGAAATCTCTGGCAATGATGTCGGTAGCAAACGCCCCAATGGCGACCGCATCTGTAACGAGGGAGCTTCCTCCGTCCTGTGGATTTTGAAGATCAGCGGCCTGACACCGACCGGGCACGGTAACGCGATCACTCGAGGAACGCTCGCCTAGAGCACCGCAGGGCATGCCAAAGAACTTGCTCGCCGGGTCTCGGTCTACACACCAATAGCTGTGTTCTGGCGTGTCGGTTGAACTTCCTGGAGCGTCGCAATATTTTTCTACGGGGCAGTTGGAATCTGAGGCGCAACCTCGTGGAACAAGCGATCGAATGCGATTCAGATCCAGAGATAGTAATGTGCCAGCGTTATACTGAAGATCGAAATCACTGTTAGCGACATAAAGAAAGTTCGAATCTTGGCTGAGAGCCAAGCCGGTGGGGAAATAGATGCTTCCAAGCGGAGGAGCTATTCCCTCACCAATTGAATAGCAGGCAACAAACGCAAACCCTATCAAGGCAAAGATGCGGCGCATCGGCGGGCCGAGCCTAGTACACTAGACGCACCTGAGCTTGCCATTAGTGTCGCAGTGCGACCGTAGTTGGCCAGGTACTCTCCGTCGGCCGTCTAGTATTCAAAGCAGCAGGGAAGAACGATGTGCCAGTCTGCCAATTGATCAACCTAAACCTGGGACTGAGACACGGACCGAGTTAATTCTCGCCCAACAAATCGACGATTACGAACCCTCTGTCCGGCGATTCAGCATCATCTTCTTTTTCGCGGGGCGAGGCCGGCCTGTGCACGTCCAGTGGTAATTCGAGACGCGGTTGATCGTGAGTGTGCCGACGCCTCTCTTCTTCTTCCCGCTTCCTGATTTGTTCGATGATGAAGGGAGGTAACATTGGGCGCTCGCTGTCGTCTAGGCCGCCTATTTGATAATCTAACGCTGCTGGCACCGCGGTCAAGAGAATGTTTGGCTTTTGGTTCGGCTCAAGTAGAAAACGTAAGCCAGTCGATCCCAACGCCGCGCTCCTGCCCCTTTTCTCCAAGTTGATAGGACACGTCATTGCACATAGGATCTAACGTGAGAGAACGGCCCATCGTTTCGCAATCTAAAGGCGCCCGTGCAAAAAAACTGCTGTACCTTCGATTCCAACGTGCCCGGAATGTCAGTCTGCCGACCGTTCTAATTCATCAAATCCAGCGAAAATGGTCTTGATACGGTTTCGTCGTTTTGATCTCGTGTTGCTCGCATTAGCTGGGTTGGGGCTCGCTTCGCCTCTTCGCGCTGCTGCCTTTGATTTCAACGATGCAAGCTGGGAGGGCAGCCGCGAACTGCTGACACTCGCGCGGGCTCGCCTCGGTATCAATCGCGTGAGTCTTGTTGCCACCCTGGATTTTGCGGCAATGAAGCCGGGCGACGGCATTCTAATCATGCATCCTACGGTGACTTTGAATTTTGACTTGCTGAGTGAATTCATGCGAACCGGCGGAAGAATAGCAATTTTGGACGACTTTGGCAGCTCGGGGCCATTTCTCGAACGCTTCGGAATAAGGCGGACGAATCCCCCGCTACGCCCCGTTCAGCCCTTGCGAAGCAACGCCAATCTGGCTTGGGCGATTCCAACTCGCCCACCCACTGGCGGTCAGAGCCCATCTGCACACAGTATGGTTAGCGGTCTTGACAGGCTTCTGACGAATCATCCCACGACGTTCAGTAACCCTGGGCTAACGCCGATCCTGGAGATTCGCGCGGTTGATGGTTCGAGCTACCCACTGGCGATATCCGGCGTGATCGAGCAGCGCGGCCGCCTTTTTGTCATGGGCGATCCGTCTGCGGTGATAAATCTCATGCTGCGGTATCCGGAGAATCGCCAATTCGCCGAGCGCTTGATCGACTATTTGCTGGAAGACGATACATGGGGTGCACGGGGGGGAAAATTGTATCTCGTTGCCAACGAATTCTCGCAGACTGCCGCGAGTGGTGAGGTCTCGTCGCCTCAGCACCTGGCACGGCGGCTTTGGGAAAACTGCCGAACTTTTGCGCGTTGGCATATCCCGCAACTTACGGCTTGGGTATTGGGCCTTTTAGTAGCTGCAGGAGTGGGCCGAATGGCCTGGCGGCACTTAGGGGTAAAGGTCAATGCCTATCGCCCGCGTTTCGTGATTCCAACACCCCTGGTGGCACAGCCCGGGGAGGCGGGGCGAGCCGCAGTGCTTGCCGCTCCATCGACACCTCGCATGTTGACGTTCTTGGAGCTGATGTCCGGTGCTACGGCGTACCTGACTGCCCATCTTGGCTTGGTAGAAGGAACGGGGATGGCCAACGTATTTGATTGCGCGCTGGAAAACCGTTTATTAAGCCATACGCAGCGTGATGAACTTCAAAAGCTAGTCACCCGCGTCGCCAACATTCGGGCCACCCTATCGAGCGGGGGTCAGACCCGAGTCCGTGCAAAGGAGCTGCGGCGTGCCCACCGTCTTATACTCGACATCACCAAGGGTATAGACCATCGTCAGTGGCTGTGACTACTGATGAGTATCGTGCCACCCCTCAAGAAATCGAATCAGCCTGCGAACGACTGGACACAGTCCGAAAGGCGGTAATGGCAGTTTATGTCGGTGAATCCGCCACCATCGACCTTCTTATAATTGCCGTATTGAGCAAGGGCCATGTTCTGCTTGAGGGAGTACCGGGAATCGCCAAAACCACGTTGGTCAAAGCGCTTGCAGCCGTCCTTGGATGCTCGGTAAGGCGTATTCAATTCACCCCTGATTTGCTGCCCGCCGACATTACTGGGACCTACGTGCTAAATCCGCGAGAGGGCACATTCAAATTTCGCGGGGGTCCAATCTTCGCAAACGTGGTGATAGCCGATGAAATCAATCGTGCAACGGCCAAAACGCAGTCCGCACTCTTAGAGGCCATGCAAGAACGACAGGTCACGATTGAGGGCGACCGCTTCGAGCTTCCCGAGCCATTTTTCGTGTTAGCCACCCAAAATCCGATAGATCTTGAAGGCACCTACGCATTGCCTGAAGCTCAACTTGACCGGTTTGTAATGCGTGTGTCAATGACCTACACAAAAATGCGCGACGAAATCACCATGCTCAGGTCTCATGGTGTCGCGACGCCTGTCGCGAACGCGTGTCTCGATAGTGGCGAGGTAATACAATTGCAAAACTTGGCCGAGCGAATTTTTGTGGATGATGATCTTTACGAATATACAGTTAGACTCGCATCGTTTACCCGCTCGCATCGCGACGTTGTCCTTGGCGCGTCACCGCGGGCATCCCTAGCAATGCTTCGCACAGCAAAATCGCGTAGCCTTCTTGAAGGGCGATTATTTCTTACCCCCGATGACATCCGCGCCGTGGCTCCGGCGGTACTGGAGCACCGGTTAATCTTAATTCCGGAGTTGGAGGCCGAAGCTAACGCTCGCGCGAGAATTGTCGCCGATGCGATAGCCAAAGTGCCCTATCGCAAGGCCGTGCGACCGACCTAGGCAGGAGTTCGGCAAGCTAACCGCGCTCTCGATGTCACGGAAGGATTGACTCCTTCGCCTGCATGGCGTTGTGATGCGTGAGCCATGCAACGCGTCTCCACGATTTTTCTATCTGGTTCATTGTTGTTAACTCTTGCCTGCGCCCGTTCGAACGAGCTGCCTCCGCTTACCTCACCGTCGACGGGGCAACCTACTTATGCCACTCGGTACGCAGAATCACTTGCCGCCACACGCGGTTCAATTGATCAACAAGAGAACAAGGCGGAACGACTGATGGGAGAGATGTCTCAATTTACGGCCGCTCTAGACCCAAAAGATTGGAATCATGTTGCGACAACTTACAAACTTGCCGATTCAGCCGGGCGAAGTTCAGACTATGCCGAGCGACATGATCAAAATGAAGCGGTTACGACATTCTTCGAGGAAGACAAACAAGACATTCAGAACGGCGTAGTTGGAGCCACTCAATATACGGCAAAGCAGAATGATTGCAAAGATCCGAATCAGGTCGGAGGCGCCGCGCTACACGGACTCAATAAAGCGGTCGACAAGGCCTTGCAGGATAAAATGCGCGATCATGACGAGGCGCACAGCTATATTGCCGCCCATTCTGCCGCAATCGGCGAGAAGGCTGTTGAAAAGCTTCGGGAACAATCGGACAAGATCAGCGAGGCTGCGTTCATGGTTTATGTTGGCGTCGAGAAGAGTCGTCGTCGTCTGAAGGCAAAGATTGACGAGGCTGCCGACGTAAAGAAGACGTTGCAACGTGCCGCGGAGCAAGATTCAACCTCCTCTTCTGATGCGTTGCAGCCTGATGCCGACCGAAAGAGTGCTCGGGCGCGAGCCGCTGCCGAGAATGATGCGTTGACGCGTGCCGATGCGGAACTTCAGCAGGCCCAACACGTCCTGACCGAAATGGATCAGCGAGTAACGAAGCTGAGGGCGGATTACGATCAAGCGTTTAAGACATTGATGTCCGCTGTCGACGCGAAGATCAAGAGCAAGCCTTAGGGCGCTGATTACTGACGTTTCCCCGCTGGGCTGCTTGTAACAGGCGGTTCGGATTTAGCGTCTTGCGTCGACGAGTTTGGTTTCGAGGACTGGGTCACTTGAGGCCGGAAAGTTGATCGATCAAAGCTCAGTGTCAGATCCAGGTGTACCGTAGCATTGGGAGTGATAGTCACTTGACGTGACGCATTGCTGCTCGTCGAAGGCAGCAGAGCGGAGAGGGTAGTTAGTCCGACTGGGATCCCCTCAATACGATATCGGCCATTCAAGTTGGTTACGTCCCAGGTCGGGTACCGGACCACAAAGACGTCGGCCTTAGAATAAAGGCGCATTGAATCAATCAGCACGTAGTGGCCGGGCTCGGGAGGGAATATTGGTACAGCGTCTCCCATGGGCACAGCGACTAGTAACGCTCCCGTAGGTGCACCCAATAGCTGGGGAATATACGGTCGGCTATCCACGCTTTTTACGTCAATACGTTGACCAAAAGTGAGAGCCACGGTCTTTTGAATCCACGCACAATCTTGCGCACGCAAATCGACATGATCGACTTTGGGCTTCACGTACCCCGTGTAACCTGTCGCGGCCACGAGCACGTCTGCCACAGCTCGACCCGCGCCCTCGCGGAATAATTTGCCATAGGTATTGGCTGCGATGGCACAATCAGCAGGAATCTTGTCAATGAAGGGGAGTAGATCTGGGGCGGCATCTCCGGTCATGCTGACGGTTCCCTCAATGGTTCCCGTTGGGCCTTGGTAGAGAGCCTGCTTTTTGGCATTGTTGACCGCATCGATGCGCTCTTTTGGGATAGCAACGACGGTGTGTCCCGCGTCCGCCGGCTGATCTTGGGGCAAACGCTTGCAGGCGATTGTGAGGGCCATCGCCAAGAGTGGCACAATGACCATTCGAGGACTCGCGCTTACTACCCGGAAAATTGACGGTCTGCGTAATAATGGCATGTGTTGCATAAGTAAGTAACGCCTAACCCGCGAGAGAGGTGCGCGCCAAGACATTTAGAACCATTTCAGGGAATATACCGAGAACCAATACAAGAATGGCAGTGATGAACAGAGCTGTCCCGAGCATCGGTGAACGCATGGGGGTGGCCGGCACGGCTCCTTGTTCCGGATCCTGCATGTACATTACCACTACTACTTTCAAGTAGTAGTAAGCGGCGACTACACTATTGATGAGTCCGATTATTACGAGACCCATAAAGTTCGCGTCGACTGCAGCGCGAAAAACACTTAACTTTCCGAAAAAGCCGGCGGTCGGAGGTATTCCAGCAAGCGATAGAACAAATAAAGTGAATGCCAAAGCCACCGGAGGATTACGCCGGCCGAGTCCGGCGAGGTCATCGTAGCTCGTAGCTTCCTTTCCGAACGAACCGGCCCAAATTAGGGAACCGAATGCCCCAAGCGTCGACAAAGCGTAGGCCGCCAAATATAGCATGACGCTAGCCTGGCCGTCAGCGGACCGCACCATTGAAACGACTCCAATTAGTGCGTATCCGGCGTGCGCAATCGATGAGTACGCGAGCATGCGTTTAACCGAGGTCTGCCGAGCGGCTACGACGTTGGCGACACTCATTGTAAGCGCGGCTACCACGGCCAGTGCCCCGGACCACCCGGCACCCCAGCTCATGATACGTGGGTCAGGTAATGCCACGAGCAAAACGCGTAATAGTACCCCAAAGGCTGCGGTTTTTACGACGGCAGCCATAAATGCGGTCGCGGGTGTTGGCGCGCCTTCATAAGCATCGGGCGTCCAGGCATGAAATGGAACAGCCGCAATTTTGAAGGAAAGTCCAACAATTACCAAGATGGCACCCGCCAGCAGCAGCGGAATCGTTGCTGTCTTTTCGTCCATCTGGGCAATTGCCAGGGCAATTCCGTGCAAGTCCGTATGGCCCGTTGCCCCGTAAAGCAGGGCTACGCCAAATAGGAGTAATGCCGACGAAAAACTTCCGAGCAAAAAATACTTGAGAGCTGCTTCGAGAGATCGGGATGTCCGACGCAAAGCCACCAGGCAATAGGTGCCGAGCGACATCGTTTCAAGCGCCACGAATAACGTAAGTAAATCAGCGGCCGTGACTAAGGCCATTGCTCCGAGCGTCGACCAGCCGAGCAAAAGAAAGAATTCCGTCCGATAGACCCGATGCTCCGACAAATAGGCGCCCGCCAATAGAGCTGTGAGCCCTGCTAGCAGGCAAAGGAAACCCATTGCGAAATAGGAAAATGGGTCGAGAGCCAGCTGAGTGAAGCTGGCTGACGTCTGTACTGTGGCACTTGACAAACCCATTGATATCGCAAAACAGGCGCCTGCAAACATCACCACTGCCGTACCGAGCGCAAGTTCGCTCGACTGAGCATTGACGACTTCTGGCAAACGCTCAGAGTCGCTCGTTGCTGCACTATTTCCAAACGCGTCTGTCAACATCAGCAGCAGGAGCCCGAGCGCAACAACCCACAGCGGGGAAAGGGCCATCAGCGCATTCATTGCACACCCACTGCATTAGGATTTGCCACAATTGCGTGAGCAACGGCTCGATCATCGGTAGCCGTAGTCGTTGGCGCTTCAGGGTATCCACGTTCCAGCGGACCCCCACGCCTTGGCAGCAGAACGGCCTGCTCGGATTCTTCAGGCATATCTTGATAGGCACGGCGCCCATCGCGATACTGTTCGATAATGGCACCGACGCTTGGACCGGATTGATTGAGGAAGATCGAAGGAAATAGCCCGATAACGAAGATTAGGACCAGCGAGGGGGCGAGCGCTATCGTCTCCCTGACCGTTAGATCAGGTAGCCCGCGATTGGCAGCATTCGATAGGGGTCCGAAAAACATGCGCCGTACCATCGTCAACATGTAAATCGCGGCGAGAATGACACCCGCTGAGGCGAGGGTAGCTTGAGTTGTTGCCCAGTTTCCAAGGCTTTGCGAAGCAAACGTACCGAGGATCACCATAAACTCACCGACGAAACCGTTCGTACCGGGTACGCCTATGCTGGAAAACGTCACGATCAGGAATATGGCCGCATACACGGGCATTACGGTTGCAAGCCCGCCAAATTCTTTCAACGAACGAGTGTGACGCCTTTCATAAATAACCCCGACTAAGAGGAAGAGCGCACCGGTCGAGACTCCGTGATTGACCATTTGCAAGAGTGCACCCTGTATACTCGCCTGTGTCGCCGCGGCGAAGCCGAGCATGACGAACCCCATGTGCGCGACCGAAGAATAGGCGACAAGCTTTTTGATGTCATCTTGACGCCAGGCAATGAGGGCACCGTAAAAAATGCCGGCGCCAATTACCACACCCGCCAAGTTTGCACCCACTGCCCAAGCCGGACCCCCAAACATACCCATGCAATACCTGAGATACCCGTAGCTTCCAAGCTTGAGCAAAACTGCAGCAAGGATTATCGAGCCACTGGTAGGCGCTTGGACGTGAGCGTCAGGTAGCCACGTGTGCAGAGGAAACATCGGGACCTTGACAGCGAATGCAAGGGCAAACGCCCCGAAACAAAGCCACGCTGCCCTGTGGCTCAAGTTAAGATGTCGAAGCGCTATGTAGTCAAACGTGTAATAACCGGCAAGCTGTTTGTGGGTTATCACAAGGTATAAAATGGCGGCGAGCATCAAGACGCTGCCCGCCATCGTAAACAAGAAGAACTTGTAGGCGGCCTTGATGCGCTCCTTGCCACCCCAGACTCCGATGAGCAAAATCATTGGAACTAACATGAGTTCCCAAAATACGTAGAAAAGAAACAAGTCAAGAGCTACGAATGCACCTAACATTCCGCTGTGTAATAGCAGCAGCGCAAAGCAAAAATCCTTAATTCGCTCCTTGACCGACCCAAACGCAACGATTGCAGCTATAGGCGTTGTAAAGGTTGTCAGCAGCACCATCCAATAACTGATGCCATCCACCGCTACGTGATACCGAATGCCAAATCTCGGTAGCCACGGCGCAATGTACTGAAAGTGCCAACCGACCTCCATGGGAGTTCGCAGTAGTAATAGAGAAATGCCAAAATCCAAGAGCAATGTGCAGAGCGTGAATGCTTTCAAGAAACTCGGCGATTGACGGGGAAGCAAGAGAATTACTACCGCCGCCAGTAGCGGTAGGAATACGATAACGTTGAGCAGGTGAGGCCACTCGTGAGGCTTCTCCAATGTTTGAATCGCCCCTGGCCATAGACCCCGGACGAAGGACAACAAGAGTGCCCCGATCATGCCGAGCGTGAACCGTTCGAGCCGGCCGGAGCGGCTCGGGATAGCCGCACCGACAGCAAAGACCATTAGGTAGGGCACGACGTCAAAGATGGCTTTACCAAGCGATGTCACGGTGTAATTCCTGGTTGAATGGCGTGACTCGGCACGACTGGGCCCTTGAAATCGGGCGCTGCAATCTCGCGTGCTGGAACAGCTTGATCGCCATGTTTGTCGTCGCGTACATTGCCTTGTCCCGACTGGTCTTCAGCAACGCGCTGGAGCCTAAATTTGCGCGTGGCTTCACGACCAAAGGCATCGCGCACCTGGAGTGTTATGGTGCGACGTTCGGTTCGATCGAGCTCGACATCAAGAGTGGACTGAGCACTGAAGCTCGGAGTCTCGAATTGCCCGTCACCGTTGGCGTCCCACCGGTAACTGTAGCCAAGGCCTGGTTCCGCGGAAAGCGTGTACTTGCCCGTTGACTGGTCGCTAGTTATCGCGGCCACCGCATGCGGTGTTGTCATGAACCAACTGATGCAACCGAGTCCGAGCACGATGAAAGCCGCATATGTTTGCACGCGACCCGTTTGAAACAGGCGGACAGAACTTCCCAGGAGAGCGATTAAGAAGCTCGTAACGCGAGACAGAATGCCGTCAACGATCCACTTGTCGAACCAAACGCATATGTCGGCAATGAGTTCGAGCGTCCCGACGATTGTCTCGTCGTAGAGTTCGTCAATTCGCCATTTGTCATAAACGAGCCGATAAAGCCTCGGGTGCTGCTCGGCAAACCGTTGGGCTGGCCTCCCCTTAGCGTGGAGGTAAACCCAGAAAGCCCAGGCGCTGCCGGCGACAAATGCCAGAATTCCTGGAAGCAGGAGCACGTGTTCTAACCCTTCGCTGTCAGGCCGTGGCGCAACATTCTTGAAATTTCCCATGGCTGTTTCGAGAAAGTGATCCAGCGGCGTAAAGTGAAAGAATGCCGTCGCATTCAGCGCTCCGGCACCGAGGGCGAGTATGCTGAGCAGCACCAATGGCAATGTCATGGCCCACGGCGATTCATGCGGGGCAGGGCCTTCCAGTTGTTTGTCCGACGTGGACTCGTGCACCGAGGAGTGCTCTTCATTCGGGACAGAATTGGAACCGCTCGATGTATTCACGACGGTCCATCCGCGAAAGTCACCAGCAAAAATGCGAACAACAAGCCGTGTCATGTAAAATGCCGTCATTACCGCACCGACGGTACCGAGAATGAGCAAAACCGATGAGACCCATGCGGGCGACACAAAAATCCGCATTGGACCGCTGGGTGTCACAAGAAACCCGCTAGGCTCTGGAGAACTCACGGACATAGTGAATGACTTAAAGAGGATTTCATCCTTGGAGAAAAACCCGCTAGTGAATGGCACACCGACGATTGCCGCCCAAGACGCGGCAAACGTTACGAAAGTAATCGGCAGGTACTTCCGGAGGCCGCCCATGTTATTCATATCTTGGGCCTTGTTGGAATCATGAATGCGAGCGTGCATTGCGTGAATCACACTGCCGGCACCTAGGAACAAGCAGGCCTTGAAGAAAGCATGCGTAACAACGTGAAAAAAGCCCGCGGTGAATGCACCAACGCCGACCCCTAGAAACATGTAACCTAGTTGGCTCACCGTCGAGTAAGCCAAGACCTTCTTTATATCTCGCTGCGCAAATGCAATTGTTGCTGCGAACACAGCTGTGACAGCCCCCACCATCGCGACGACAAACATCGCGAACGGGCTAAGCACGAATACTGGCGCCATGCGGCATACGAGATACACACCGGCCGTAACCATGGTGGCCGCATGAATAAGGGCGCTTACAGGCGTTGGCCCGGCCATCGCATCTGGCAACCAAACGTAAAGAGGTATCTGAGCGCTTTTCCCGGCGCAGCCCAGAAACAGCGCTAAGCCCACTAAGGTTGCGGCGGTGGCATAGCCGGGCGAAGTTAACCACTGGGCGGCGCCCGCAAGTCCGACTAATTCGAGCGGCCGTGCCAGTACATAGGCCAGTGCGCTAGTGCCCGACCAAATTTCAACGGGAGTGACCAACCGGGCTGCCCCACTACGAATACCATCAAAATCGAGTGCCCCCACATAATGGACCAAGAGGCCCATGGCAACGAGAAGGCCAAAATCACCAATGCGGTTGACGATAAAAGCTTTGGTGCCCGCTGCCGCATTAGCCTGATCTGTAAACCAGAAACCAATCAGCAAGTAACTGCAAAGCCCGACTCCCTCCCAGCCAATGAATAGGACCGGTAGGCCATTGCCGAGGATCAGTACTAGCATCGAGAAAATGAATAGATTCATGTAAGAAAAGAAGCGATGGTAGCTTGGGTCATTCTGCATGTACTTCGTTGAGTACAAATGGATTAGAAAACCGACTCCCGTGACGATCAGCGACATGACACCATTGAGCGCGTCTACGGAAAATCCAATCCTTACCGGTATTTCGTCTGCTCCGTTAATGCCGCTTAATCGAAGCCATTCCCAGCCATCCCAGGCAAAATGTTTCGCGGTTGATTCACTGTGGCTTGCGCCAACCAACAGCCAAACTGTTATTACGCTCACGATGAACGACACCCCAACGGCTGTCAGTGCCATCAACGACACGGCGGAGCGACCTAGGCGTTTGCCGAAAATTCCGTTGACGAGGGCACCCAACAGGGGCATTCCGATAATGACCAGCAAGGGCGCATAGTCATGGGGCAAGAGTAGGGGAGATGTAATATTCATGAATTAATGCCGCAGGATGTCCGCATCGTCGCTATGGACGCTTTTACGGAGTCGGAAGAATCCAAGCACAATCGCAAGACCAACGGCTGCCTCGGCGGCCGCTACCGCGATTACGAAAAACGCGAATACTTGGCCGATCATCGAAGCGGGGTACAATCGATTGAACGCCACAAGCAAAAGATTGGTCGCATTGAGCATGATTTCGACGCACATGAGCTGAATCAGAACATTGCGACGAACCAAGAAGCCCACTCCGCCAATCGAGAACAATAGCGAGGCTAACAATACGTAGTCTTGAACGTAATAACTCAATGGAGTCATAGCGTGGGCTCCTTCGAAATCGGATGTCCCGCGTCACGGGGGCGAATCGGCCCGGCGAAATACTCGTGGGCGCTGGACACTCTGGCGCGACCGATGGGCCTCTTAGATCTGCCGGACCTTGCCACCGCAATGGCCCCAATCACAGCAACAATAAGTAGCGCAGTGGACAATTCGAACGGCACCAAAGCGTCGGAGAAAAGCTGCGCTCCGACCGAGCTCACCGAACCGAAATCCTCGCGTAACGATGGAAATCGGCCATGGCTCGCCGGTGAATAAACGTGAATCGCGCGAATCGCAGCAATCATAAAGACCGCGACCAGACCAGTCCCGCCGGCGATTCGTGCGACGCTGGAGCGACGGCTTGTGTTTTGATCCGTCGCGTCTTGGCCTAGCAACATCAAAACGAATACAAATAGGACCACGACAGCCCCAGCGTACACAATCAGCTGAATCGCGGCTAAGAACTGCGCGTGCAGTTTCAAGTACATTCCCGCAATTCCGACAATGGTCAGAAGAAGCCCTAGAGCGCCTCGGATTGGATTACGGGAAAAAACCGTTATCAACGCTCCTGCTGTGCAGGCGACAGCACAGAGAAGAAAATGGATGCTACCAATGGTCATAATGCTAGCCGTCGGGTCTGCTTGTTCCCGCCGCTCCGAATGTAGTCCTCGAAAGACGCCCGGAATTTCTGAACAAAGGCCAAGACTGGACCTGCTGCACCGTCGCCGAATGCACAAATAGTGTTGCCCGCAATATTGGATGCCACTTCTGAGGCAAGATTGAGCTCATCCAGAGTTGCCGTACCGCCGACAATTTTATCGAGCAATCGGTCGAGCCACCCACAACCCTCGCGGCACGGCGTACATTGCCCACACGACTCATGTTTGTAGAACTGCACTAGATTGCGGCAGGCTAGCACTGGATCGGCGGCATCGCTCAAGACAATAGCGCAGCAAGTTCCAAGCATAGTGCCGATGGCGCGAAACGTGTCGACGCCCATGGGTAAGTCTAAAACGCTTTTGCCGTTGTACGGTTCAAACCGAGGATCGCTCGGAACATCGACTAACTCACTCGGCAGCAAGATCGGACAAGACGAGCCGCCGGGAATGACGCCGAGCATTGGGCGATCATCCAGTATTCCCCCGCCCAGATCATAAACGAGTTCGCGCAATGTTAAGCCCACCGCGGCTTCGTAGATACCGGGCCGTTTCACATGGCCGCTCACGCCGAACAAGCGCACACCCCCGTCGTTGAAATTGTGAAGTGTGCTAAGACGGCTGAATGCATCACCGCCCATGCGCAGCGCAAGGGTCACCGCTGCGATCGTCTCAACATTATTGACCGACGTGGGACAGCCAAACGCGCCAGATTGTGCCGGAAATGGTGGTTTGAGACGAGGTTCGCCACGCCTGCCTTCCAGCGAATTTAACAATGCTGTCTCTTCCCCGCAAATGTAAGCACCGGCTCCAGTGTGTACCCAAATATCAATCGGGTTTGCTTGACCAAACGGGTGTTTGCCCAGATACCCTTTTGCCTTAGCTTGCTCGATGGCAGCCCACATTCTGCTTTTTGCCATGTGCAGCTCATGGCGCACATAAATGTAGCAACAGTGCGCCCCAATTGCGTAACAGCCGATAATGCAACCCTCAATCAGCAGATGCGGGTTCTGCTCCATGATCGTGCGATCTTTGAATGTCCCCGGTTCGCCTTCGTCGGCATTCACAATCAGATAGTGCGGTTTTGACTCGAGCGGCGGCATAAAGCCCCATTTTACGCCGCAGTCGAACCCCGCTCCGCCTCGCCCTCTAATGTGTGCCGCCTTGACTTCATTGACGAGCATCTCTCTCGGCATTTGAAGGGCCTTTTCGGCCGCAGCGTAGCCGCCGCTTGCGATATACTCCGAGATGGATTGACCCTCGAGTTTATCGTAGTTCTTTGTAATGAGCTCTGTTCGATTCAGCATTGCGCCGTTCCACTGTTGGGCCGAAGTTTCCTAGTCACTATGGCGTTCCGGTCGGCTCCTCGCATATTGCATCCAGAATAGCGTCCAAGTGTTTGATGGTAAGATTTTCGTAGTACTTATCGTCGAGCTGCACCATGGGCGCTGTCCCACAGGAGGCTAAACATTCCGCGGTGCGTAGTGTCACGTTCCCGTCCGGCGTAGTTTCCCCCGGTTTGATCCCCAGGCGGCGTTCGCAATGGCCCAAAATTGCCTCGGACCCGCGCAGAGCACAGGACAGCGTTCTGCAGACCCACAACTGATGTTTGCCGACCGGCTTGCTGTTGAGCAGCGAATAGAATGAAACGACTCCACTTACGTGAGCCGTACTGAGTTCCAGTCTTTCGGCCACAAATTGGATAACTTCTGCGGTTATCCAATTTCCGTTGGCTTCTTGACATAAGTGCAGCGCAGGTATGCACGCCGCTTGTTTGATGGGGTAGCGCGCAACGATTTGTTCGAGCTGCGCGGCTTGCTCAGAATTGAGGCTAAAGGCCATGGGTGGTTCCGTTTGAATGAGCGCGGGAGAATGCCACCGCTCGCGCTTCCTGATCCGTTCGGTCAAATCCGCGGAGCACGAGGCGAGCGAACGGTAG
>Ga0075520_1000001_pt1 | contig 90754 bp, 79 predicted proteins | sample NGEPerB_FD_75100 | JGI IMG/M metagenome (GOLD analysis project Ga0075520, IMG submission 75100) | Arctic peat soil microbial communities from the Barrow Environmental Observatory site, Barrow, Alaska, USA - NGEE PermafrostAB12-B | ecosystem: Environmental > Terrestrial > Soil > Wetlands > Peat ... | reverse complement strand
TTTGGGTTTGGGCGAATGCCCAAGAAAATAAGGCTAGTGGCGCGATGGCCGCGCAGCGGCCGGTCCGCAGGACCCATCAGTTCTGATGAATCGCGCTACTAGGTAGGCAGGCGGCTGACATCAAAACGCCAACGGCTTGCCATCTCTGAAAAATCCGCCCGTCGGGCCATCGGGAGGCAGTGTGGCAGCCCAGAGTATGCCGGCTACGCCCTCTTGAATGGTACGCGTCGCCTGAGACCCTCCCATATCGGTGCGCACCCAGCCGGGGCATACAGAATTGACCCGAATCTTCGTGTCGGATAACTCACTGGCCAATATTCGCGTCAAGGCGTTGAGGGCGGCTTTCGAGAATCGGTAGGCCGGGTGTGTGCCACCCATTTCCGTAATGCCGCCCATGCCGCTTGAAACGTTGACGATGCATCCCGTACCTCGTTTCCGCATCACTGGGGCAAGCGCCCGTGCGGCCGCTAGTGCGCCCAAGGTGTTGACTCGAAAGGCGAGTTCAATCAACTCAAACGGCGTTTCGAAGACACTGGCGTTCCGATTGCCTTCCAGAAGAACACCTGCATTGTTAACGAGCGTGTCCAGCCTGCCGTAGCGGCTCACGACCAGCTCAGCAACGGGGAGCAGCGTCTCTGGGTTGGCCACGTCCGCCCCACAAGGAACTACGTCGAACCCATCGGTCACAAGTCGAGCCGCGCAGATCTGCGCCTTGGAAGCGTCGCGTGCCGTGAGAACTACGCTGTACCCGCGTCTTGCTAAGCCTTCCGCGGCAGCCAACCCAAGGCCTCGATTAGCTCCGGTCACTACGGCCACGGGCTTCGAAGAGATATCGGTGGTCATCGAGGTCAAGTCTAACCCACGACGGGTATAGAACGACCTCGCCTCCCCAAGAATCCACTACGAAATTCAATCGAGGCCCGCTGAAATCATTGGATTAATCCTTAGGTCGGGATATTTCCGCTGTCAGGGGTCTTTGGCTTGCTTTTTGCATAGTTCCTTAACCGTGACGCAGAATGATTCCGAGATGAGTTGCCGGACTCCCAAAATCCGCATTTGCCACCGTTTGCGTCACGGGAACCCGCAAGTGAAGTCCGCCTGCGGGTGGGGACGAATGAAATGCTTACTCGTTCGGCGTGCGCGTGGCGTCGGCCGGTAGAAGCTGTAGCGCGCGAAGCACACGCTCAGTTACGCGACGGCGCACGGGTTTGATATCGATGCCCTTCTTGCAGGCGTTGATCAAAGTAGCAAAATAGACGCGACGGTTGCCTAGTTCGAGCCAACCTACAAACCACCCCGCCAGCTCCGGAAAGTCAGGGGGCTGCTGCAAACCTGTTTTGCCGCGAAGCACGTGGTTCTGCCCCACGTCAAGGGTAATAATATCCTTCACGGTTTCCACCGTGCGGGCAGATATCGGCAGTTTGCCCCCGTCGAAGCGATGCAGAAAATCGATTTGTTGCAGCGGGGAAATGCGAAGGCCTCCACTCAACCAGAAGTGGTCGATGCCGCCGGTTACTTCGTGATTGCCATAGTCAAGTTTTGTCACCCAGTCTTTCATTCTCGTTTCGCCAATTTTGCGGGCAATCCCCTGAAAGCACGGGACACAGGAGACGCGCAGCGCCGAGCGCAAGGTGTTGTTGTGGTTCCATTCTTCAACCGGGTACGGCTTGCCGTCCCAAGGCAGCACTGTCTCGGCGTCCTCAACGACGCCGGTTTCAAGCGCAATCATGCTGTTGGCAATCTTGAAGGTCGAAGCGGGGATCGTCGGCCGTTTGCAGAGTGACACGTTGCTGCAAGTGAGAACTGAGTCCGCGCTATCCAAAAGCGCAATCGTGCCGGAGACTTGCTCGGTATTGAAATACTCATTGAGCTCAGGACGTTCCCGGGGCGTACCCGGCTCAGGGTTGGACGTCGTTGCCGCCGCGCTCGAGGGTGCGGCAGCCAAAGACGATGCCGCAACGGGTGTTGTACTGCGCGCGGGGACGCACCCGCTCCCCGTCAAAACTGCAATCGCGGCGCCCACTAAAATTGTCCGATTCACCATTTGCCAAGCGTTACACGCAGCGTGCCCGCCGCCAAGCCTTTGAGCGCGCCGCAAATCTTGCCCCAAGGGTCAGCGCTAAGCTATGTCTTAATCCAACTTCCAAATAGCGCCGGCTTAAGAAACGCCGGCACGGCTCGAAGTTCGCGCTCGGCCACTTGCAGGGGCTTGAAACCAGCCGCGAGTATTTCCAAACGCGGGTCACGTAGTAGATGGCAACCGCCAGAAACGCGCGTCCAAGTGGGTTCAAGACAATCTTGCCAACGGCGTCGGGAGGACCCAGCGGTTGCTGCAATATGCTCGATCAAATGGAGTCGCCCTCCCGGACGCAGCACTCGGCATGCTTCGTAAATAACTTGGGCTACGTCTGTGACCGAACACAGCACTAGTGTGCCGACGACGGCGTCCACAGTGGCGTCATCCAGACTCAGAGCTTCTGCCGACGTGTCGAGTATCGAAACGAGTGGGCACAAGACATGCCCCTCGAGTTTTCTCGCTAAGCGACGCCGCATGAATGGATCGGGTTCCACCAGGGTAAGCTTCTCAATATGGTTCGAATAGTAGTTGAGGTTGACGCCAGTGCCGGCACCCAGCTCCAATACGCTTCCTTCAAGCGATGCCAACAATTCCGAACGCCAGCTGCGAAGGCAGGCGTGCTCCAAACAGAATAATACACAGTTATACGTGGCCGCCGTCCAATAGGACACCTCGTGACTTTAGCTGATGCTGCGGGCTCGAGCACGCAGCTCACGATCAAGGCCCCAGATTCGGCCCAAAAACAAGCCCGCTTCAGCTGAGCTGGCAAACCGCATCAATTGGCCTTATCTACTGTTGGCTAACCACGATTTTGCCGATGAACGATCAGTTCCCTCCCTCTGCCGAAACCGTACCTACTGGGCTTTGGGGGCAGCTGCTGCGGCGTTTGCCGCGCTACGGCTCGGGTTTCTTGCTGATACTTGTGTATCAGGCCGCACAGTACGTCTTCGATACCCGCCTAATTCGCGCCGTCGATGCGGCGGTACACGGGTACACGAAGATTGCTATGCATTGGGCCATCGCACTTATCACCTTGGCCCTCGGTGCATTTGTAGTACGAGTGCTCTCGCGCGTCGCCGTATTCAACGCGGGTCGCGAAGCTGAATACGAGCTGCGCGGGGCGTTCTTCGATAAATTACTCAAGCTCGGACCGGAGAACGTCCAGCAATACGGCGCCGGCGACCTGATGAGTCGCGCGACCAACGATCTAACTCAAGTGCGCCTGTTGCTCGGGTTTGGCGTGCTCAATGTTTTCAATACGGTCTTGGCACTTGCTAGTGCACTCGCCGTCACCTTGAGCATTTCGGTTCAACTGACGCTGGCATCTCTCGTTTCGCTGCCGGCTTTAGTGTGGATTACGCGGGGCTTCAGTCGCAAAGTTTTCGTCCGGACTAAGGAAAACCAAGCCGCAATTGGCGATATGAGCGACACGGTGCAGGTGAGCCTTTCCGGGGTACGCCTGGTACGCGCCTATGGTCTGGAAATCGGGCAGACGAATCTCTTTGCCAAAGTGAACGCTGTATTGCTCGAAAAGAGCCTCGATCTAGCGCGCCTGCGCGGCGCCATGGGCCCGATCATGCAAGCGGTCAGCGCCGTCGGGCTGGTGGTCGTTTTTTGGTACGGCGGCTATTTGCGCATGCACGGGGCCTTGTCGGACGGGCAACTTCTCGCATTTTTTCGCGCCACATCGCGGCTCACGTGGCCACTTATCGCCCTAGGATTTCTAGTGAGTTTGGTTCAACGCGGGCGTGCCGCCTATGAAAGAATCACCCAAATCTTCAATGCGCAACCGAGTATCCAAAGCGGCAAGGTTGTCACCTCTTTCGAACACGTACCGACGCTACACGTATCGGGCTTATCCCATACTTATGGGGCGCGAAAAGTCCTAGACAACATTAGTTTTGACGTGAAGCCTGGCGAGCGGATAGCAATCGTAGGCAGAACCGGCAGCGGCAAATCGACGTTGGCACTCTTGCTGTCCCGCGCCCTTGGGACTCAAAGGGGCTGCGTGTACCTGGACGACGTGGACGTATGCGACCTTGACCTGGCCCGGCTTCGATCCACCATCCGCCATTGCCAACAGATCCCGTTTCTGTTCTCTACAAGCATCTCGCGCAACCTCGCCTATGCCTTTGACGACCCTGACTCCGACGAAGCCAAACAACAGGCGCGCGCCATTGCGCATCAGCTGCGGCTTGACCAAGATATTGAACATTTGGCGGGCGGCTATGACACCTTCGTTGGTGAACGGGGCATCCAATTGTCGGGCGGGCAGCGGCAACGCGTCGCGCTCGCTCGAACTTTGCTCGCGGATTCGCGCATTTTGGTGTTGGATGACCCAACCAGCTCGGTTGACACCGCAACGGAGCAGGCGCTTTTGCAGACCATCGAACAACAGCAACGGGGCCGCAGCCTGGTGGTCATCACTCATCGTGTCTCCCTGGCTTCCCATTGTCAGCGAGTATTGGTTCTGGACGAGGGCAAAGTCGTTGAATGGGGCACGCCCGAGGAACTGACTGGTAGCGGCGGCCTGTACGCGCGCTTTGTCGAAGAACAGCGGCTCGAGCATGAAGTTGAAGAGTTGGAGGAAGCGGGGCTTCCGACTGCAAAGCATGAGCTAGCTGTCGTCACCAGCAGCCCTGAAGCTTCGCCGATGATCGGCATCTCCGCCGAATCGACCAACTCGACTTCACCCGTTGACGATACGTTTGCTGCCCGCGGCCTCGATTGGCAATTGCTCAAGAGATTATGGCCCTACTTTGGGAAAGAAAGGCGGCTCCTGGGGGGCGCGATGGCGGTAGTTTTAGTGATTGCAGTCCTGGCGCTAATTCGACCACTAGTTATGAAGTACGCGATGGATGAGGGCGTTCTGCGGCGCGACGCTCGATTGTTGTTTTATGGGGGTTTGACCGTCGCGCTGCTCGTCGTGGTTGAGCAGGTCCTAGGGTTTGGCCATGTGTACGCCACGCAGCTGGCGGGCGCTCGCTCTATGGCCCGATTGCGAGCGTCATTGTTCGCGTTCCTGCACCGGCTACCCATGACATTTTTCGACCGCCAACCGGTCGGGCGCTTAGTGGCCCGCGTTACAAATGATGTAGATGCAATTCAGGAGCTATTCGCATCGGGCGTGTTGGCAACCCTCGGTGATCTCGTCCGCCTTGCCGGAATCGTTGCTCTAATGGTCGCCGTCAGTCTGCGGTTGAGCCTGTACACCTTTGCCGCAGCGCCACTAGCCGGCCTGCTCGTGTTGGTCCTGCGTCGCCGCATGCGCGACGCTTACCGCGCGATTCGCACTGAGTCAGCCCGATTGAACGCAACCCTCAACGAGCAATTGATGGGCATGGGCGTCGTCCACGCTTTCAACCGAACGGAGCGAGAACTGCGCGACTTCGACGTCGTCAATCGCGCCAATCGCGACGCCAATATGCGTTCGATTCGCTACGAATCGTTGCAAGATGCGGCCCTCGAAACCATAGCGTCCCTGTGCCTGGCCTCAATGCTATTGGCAATCGCTAGCGCTCCGGTTAGTTTTGGAACAATCATTGCGTTCAATACGTACTTGATGCAGTTCTTCGAGCCGATCGCGATGCTGGCCCAGCGCTACACGTTGCTGCAAAGTGCACTGACCGGCGCCGAGCGAGTATTCGGGCTGCTCGACGTGCCGGAGCGCGACGCGCCACGACTGTCCGCGGTCACGAAGGGCGAGCTGACGCAAACCCTGGCGGAAGGGAAGAATGCTGCCGCAATTGAATTCGACCACGTTAATTTCGAGTATCGCCCAGGCGTTCGTATTTTGCGTGATGTCAGCTTTCGCGTAAAACCAGGGGAGCGTATTGCGATTGTGGGCCCCACCGGGTCCGGCAAGACTACCGTCACGGGGCTATTATTGCGCATGTACGACCTGTTATCGGGTCATGCGCGGGTCGAAGGGCTCGACGTGCGCGAATGGGATCCAGCCAAACTTCGCGCTCGATTTGCCGTCGTTTTGCAGGAACCCTATTTGTTCCCTGGCACGATCGCGACCAATATTGCATCAAGTGACGATCCGGACGAGGCGCGCGTAACTGAAGTCCTAAACCGAATTGGCGCATTGAAACTATTCCTAAATCGCAGCGGCGGGCTCAACGCGCCGGTAATGCGCCAAGGGGACGGCTTGTCGGTTGGAGAAAGACAATTAGTAGCGTTTGCGCGTGCCCTATATCGCGATGCGCCATTCTTGATCCTAGATGAAGCAACGGCCAGCATCGACAGTGATACCGAAGCACGGCTGCACAAAGCCCTCGAAACGCTGTTGGAAAACCGCACGGCCATCGTCGTCGCCCACCGGTTGGCGACAATCCGCCATGCGGATCGCATCTTGGTCATGCAAAGGGGTCGCCTTGCCGAAGAGGGCACACACCTGCAACTAGTTGCCAAGGGCGGACTTTACGCACGTCTCGTGGCACTCTCATCAGTTCGTGAAGTTGCGTGATCTTGTTACCGCGCCGCGTCGCGATCTACATTCACACCAACATCTCCGAGAACGTTTGGCGCCGCCGCCCAATGGCGGATGTCTTTGGGATGGTACCGTTACCCGAGTCATCGGGCCAGACGCATTGGGACCCCTGCTTGTTTCGCCTTCTACGCGCACCAATCCCGATTCGAATCTCACATTAGAGCGGTTTTCACAGTAATGGAACGCTGATTAGGAAAACCGCTCTGATGAATCCGCGCGAGCGGATTCAGGGGTGAATAGACGAGCGCAGCGAGGAGAAAGGGGCAAAGGCCCCTACAAAATCGCAACCTACCGTACAGGAGGTATCAACAGGCGTGTATGTGCACGCAGCTCGCCACCTATCCGTCAGCTTAGCGAAATTAATCGACCCCCGCGTCTCCGACGCCAATTGCAGCCGTGAGTCGAATGTAAAGGTACTGCTGTGAACAGGTGTCGTTGCGCACCTGGAGCGAATCAGCGTTCATTTGCTCGACAACAACGACATCGCCGGACGCGAAGGCTACATCAGAGGAAGCGTCGCTGTCTTTGGGAACCGGGTTACTGTTGAATGCGATTCGCGCATCAATCGAATAATCTGTTGTCTTCAAATTGTGGATTAACAGAAAGCGTCGATTCGATTGGAAATCGAGCCACTCGCCGTTATAGGGCGTGGTTTCGTAGATTAGCTCCCTGCCGTTCGTGGTCGTGTGCGTTATTCCGTCCACCCACTGGATGGGTTGCTGGTTACTGTTTCCGCAACTGGTCTGACACGCGGTTGTAAGCCAAAAAATCAAACAGCATCCTCCCGCACCGAACGCGGATAAGGTCCAGCGGGCCCGATGCCGATTGAGTGGCGTTGTCGCAGGTGTCATTCGAATCGAACCCGTAGCACAACCCTGACAGCCAGGCCGGTTGAAAAAGGGCTCTAGACGGGAACCTCAAACCAACCGTTGATGAGCAGGCGCTCGGCCAACACGTCAGCAACATCTTCAACGCGGGATATTTCACGAGCTGTAAAAGCACGGGTGATTTGGCCTAGTTCGAGCAGCGCCACCAGCCTGTCAAATAGACGGATCGGCACCATCGCCACACCTACCGGCGCCGAACCGGTGAGTATGAACCGCGCGGCAATATGGCGCCCGGCCTCGCCAGGAATTGGCTCGCCTACAACAGTATTCCCAGACAGGGCCGCGACCAAGGTTGGGTCGGTTGTTGGCAGGCGAACGCCCAGTAGTCGCTCTACGCCCTGGCCCTGAGCGAATGCGGTCACCGCTGTTTTGAGTTCGTAGTTGTAGCGATGCAAAAGACCTACGTGCGCAGATGCCGCCGCGACGGCCGTCGAGAGTGTCAACAGCAAAGCTTCATCCAAATTGTGCGCTTGCCCGAGAACGCCCACAGGATCGACCGCCACCGGGCGTATCGAGCTTCGAGTCACTCGCTGGGATTGCACTGAACTTGCCAATTCTTCACTCGAAGGTAGCGGCGTTGCATCACTTGAAATCTGATTTGCCCGCGCTTCAATGTCAGAGCTGGCGCGCCCGATGCGATCGACGAGGCGACCGAGGGCGAGGCTATCAAGCTCCTCGATATCTTCGTAGCGCTGCCATACGTTCCAACTTGTGTGACGGACGAAGACCGTCCGCGCCAACCGACCCTCCGCGACACCTCTGGCAACGTTATCAAAGGGTGTGGGCCCAGCGGCAATGATGCCGTTGGTCAGATACCAAGCGTCACGAGGGGGCGGAACAGAGGGTAGTCGGGAATGGACTTGCACCGGGTCAACCTTCTTGCGGTGGGGTGAGCACAGATACCCACAACGATATATAATTGTCTCCAATATCTTACCTGTGTCAACACTTGTCTCCAATTTCAGGATTCTCGCTGAATTTATTCGCCCATATCTCAATGCATTTTCTTTTTGGATTGCCGGCCCAGTCGACTTCTAAGATACCTGGTCTGCGAGCCAACTCATTTCCCGCTAACAGAATCGAAATGGGGCACGTACGTTATCCCGCATGTTCGTACCCGGCCATGACGGCAAAACATCCCAACGGGGCAGGCCGCAACGGTAAGCCATGAATGCCGGAAAAGTCTGGTACGTCGGAGCTGGCCCGGGAAATCCGGATCTAATCTCTGTGTGGGGGCAAGAATTGCTACGGCTAGCGGATGTTATCATTCATGATAACGGACTCTCTGCTGAGTTTCTCGACGAATGCCGGGCCACGGCGCGAATCATCGATACTGAGCAGCACGGTCGCGTGTCGCCCGCCGATGTCACATCAGTCGCGGAGTTGATCATCCGAGAAGTTAGAGCAGGGAGCAACGTTGTTCGTCTAAAATTGGGTGATCCACTATTCTTCTCCTGTGCGCTTCATGAGATTGATGCGCTCGTTACCGCACGCATTCCCTTTGAGATAGTGCCTGGAATCGCCTCACCTCACGCGGCTGCTAGCCATGCCGGGGTGCCACTAACCGACGCCCAAGGCCAATCGAGTATCGCGTTTTTTCTGGGTTCAGATTTACTAGGTGGAGTAATTAATCAAGCTGCGATAGGACGCCTGGGAATTGCGGCGGATACGCTGTGCGTTCTTCTGGCCATCGCCGAACTTCGAACGGTCGTTGCTACGATACTCGGTTCCGGACGTGCCGGCCAAACGCCGTCGGTTTTGGTTCACCAGGCGAGTATGCCAAATCAGCGTGTGCTAGAGGCCCCCCTCGATCAGTTGGTGCGCCTGTTTGAGGATGATCCCATTTCCGAGCCCGCGCTACTCATTGTCGGCAACGTGACGCAGTGGCGCCATAAAATGCGTTGGTTTGAAAAGCGCCCGCTATTTGGCAAGCGATTGCTCTTGTGCCGACCGCGCCACCAGGCCAAGGAAAGCGCGCGCGCCATTCGCCGTTTTGGTGCAGAGCCAACGATATTGCCTCTAATTGCAATTGAACCCATCGCTAGCAATTCACGTCTGGCTGAATGCGTTCATCGCTTATCCGACTATGATTGGGTAATACTTACCAGCGCCAACGGAGCCGATCAGCTCTGTTTGGCAATCGGTGCAGCTGGTCTAGATGCCCGGGCTTTTGGACACGCCAAGATCGCTGTGATTGGACCAGGCACCGCGAAACCACTTGAAAAGTGGGGCATCAAACCGGACCTAATCGCAATTGACCATGTTGCTGAAGGCTTGGCCCGGCAACTGATCGCGGCAGGCCAAGCGAAAAAGGCGCTGCTCGTTCGCGCTCTTGAAGCGCGCGATGCGCTGCCCAAGGCTCTTGAAGCGGCGGGCCTGGACGTCGAGATCATTGCCGCCTACGGCACACAAAAACTAGCAGCTGAACAACAACAAGCCCTAAGGCAGCTCCTGAAGACACGCAGTGTAGACGTAGTGCTTTTGACTTCGAGCTCAATGGCAGAGGCACTGGTGATGGCACTTTCGCCGGACGCAGCGATTTGCCTGTCGAATATCTGCGTCGCAAGTATTGGTCCAATCACGACGGCTACTTTGCTCAAGCGGGGTGTGCCGGTTGACGTAACTGCCGAGACTTACACAATCGAAGGGCTCCTTGCTGCACTGGAGACCCATTTCCTCCGCGAACACACGCCCGCCTAATGTGCAAAGTAAGCCGAGCATTTGAATATATTGCGCGCCTCCAAGCGGGACAAACACGGCCATGTGCACTTCGAATATTCGCGATTGCGCTGTTGCTCTGGGTTTTTCTTGCTGGCACATCGGCACGTGCCCGAACCGGGGCGCGCCCACTTTTTGAACCCACTGATTTGCAACTCCAACAACCGGGCTTCGTTAACTTCGACTACCAATTGGGCGTGATTCGCGGGCGCGATGCCTGGCGAGTGGTGGCCCCCGATTTCGAGCTAAACGTTGGAATATTAGGCAATCTCGAGTTTGACCTCGACGCGACTTACGCTCTGGAAGGCACTAGCGGTAGTCCATTCACCCACGCTCACGCCACACCCGACGCCTTGTGGACTTCAGTCAAATTCGGACTATTCGATTGGAACGATGAGAGAGCAGCCCAGGCATGGGCATTGGGCTTTCAAGTAGGGCCAAAACTTCCTATCGCATTGGGGAGTCGCGGCATCGGCCTTGAAGGGTTGGCTTTACTCGGATACGTCTTTCGAGGCACGCATCTCGTGCTTAACACTGGCGCGCTCGTTGATCCGCACCCATCGCCGGCCGAGTCTCGTCCCCTTGGAATCGAAGTTGGCTTGGACATTGATAGCTCGCTGGAAAAGGAAGATCGTTTTGCGTTCGTGGGTGAGTTGGCCGGCGTCAAGTTCTTTTCCCCCGATCCTCATCAATTTTTGACCACCGCGGGGCTCCGGTATTCGCCGCTGAGTTACCTTGATATGTCAGTTATTGCTCTATGGGGCTGGCTTGATGGCAGCGACCGCTATGGCTTGCTGCTCGGCGTTTCTCCCAAGTTGCGCTGGCTGGCAAACACTCGTGACTAGCGGAGACACTCACTGCAAGGGCGAAGGGTCGAGCAGCATTCGCTCTTCGAATATTACTATTCTATTTCTTCCCGTACGTTTAGCCTCATAGAGCGCTACATCAGAGGCCTTCAGGAGATTCTCCGAAGTCGCGTCTTTAAGATCAGCCACGTCAGCAACGCCCATGCTGGCTGTCATCGTGACCTTCTCACCCTTAAAACTGTGTTCTAGTTTCTGAATATGTTCGGCAATTCTCTGCGCGACAACCACCGCGTTGGTTTTGGTCGTGTGCGGCATGATTATCGCAAATTCCTCCCCCCCGAAGCGCGCAGCCAGGTCAACTTCTCGTAGGCCGCCACTCAAGGCCGCCGCGATAGCGCGCAGCACCTCGTCGCCGGCATCATGCCCAAAACGATCATTGATGACCTTGAAGTGATCGATATCTATCATCAAAAGCGTAAGAGAATTCTTGTATCGCTTGGTAACCGCAACCTCGCGATGCAGAACATCGGAAAAGCGCCGGCGATTGAACAGGCCAGTCAACGGATCGGTAATTGCCAAGGACTCGACGTGGTGCAACATCGACTCCAGCTGGCGGTTTTTCTCGGCCAATTCCGTTTGGGTTGTCTTGGACCGAAGGGCTGCAAAAATGCGCGCTTCCAGTTCCCGATCTGAAAATGGTTTGGGTAAGTAGTCGTCGGCTCCAACTTGGAGACCATGCACTCTGTCTTCGATTTCGCTTCGAACCGTCAACATGATAATTGGGATATCTCGCGTGCCGTTGTGCAACTTCAACCAGCGGCACACGGCAAACCCATCAATATCCTCCATGACCACGTCGAGAACGATCAGATCTGGAGGATCTTGACGAGCCCACTTCAAGGCCTCAATGCCCGATTTCACCCAGCGCACGTCGTATCCCAGGTGCTCCAATACCGACTGGGTTTGACTGCCCTGTGACGTGCTGTCTTCTACGAGCAAGAGTCGCGCTTTCACAAGAAGTAGTCTCCGAGTTAGAACCGTTCAAACTATAGACGGCCGGGGGCGCCCCTGTTGAAGTAAATCAGCCACGAAATTCCGGATTTCTGGGCCCAATTTGGGTTGCTTGGTGTCGACCGGTCAATCAAACCTGAACGGATAATCCCGATCGGATATATCGAGGCACGTGCTACCAGGGCCCCATGCAGGTGCTTTGCCTCACTCACATTGCCTTCGAAGGCCCCGCCCGCATCGCAGCATGGGCTTTAAATCGAGGCCACCGGTTGAGCGTCGCACGAGGCGACCAGATCGAGGCCTGGCCAGACCCTGAGTCGGTGGACTTATTGGTGGTGATGGGTGGTCCCATGAGTGCAAACGATGCGCTTGCCTGGATTCCAAGAGAATCTCGGTTCTTAGAGCAAATAATGCGGCTCAACAAACCGGTACTCGGCGTGTGCCTGGGCGCTCAGTTGCTCGCGAAGATCCACGGGGCGCGCGTTTACCGCGCGCGCCACGGAGAAATCGGCTGGTGGCCGGTTCGAAGCACACAACTTAGCGTGCTTTCGACACCGCGTCTGCCCACATCATTTATCCCGTTGCACTGGCACGGGGAAACCTTTGATCTTCCAAAGGGCGCCATACACTTAGCTGAATCCGATTCGGTACCTAATCAAGCGTTTCTACTTGACGAGCAGGTGGTGGGTTTGCAGTTCCACATTGAAGCAACTCCTGAAAGTGTTGCGGCCATCGTTGCAGGAGCCCGTGCTGACATTACCGGCGCACCTGGGCAGCAGTCAGTTGAAAGAATCGTCAGTCAGTGTGAAGAACGATGCGGGGCCCTCGAATCGCCGTGTTATGCGCTTCTCGATTGGCTGGTACAAGGAATGCCGGCGTGATGTCCCGAGTTGTGTAAAACTTTCAGCCATGTCTCACGCTAGCCAATTCGATTCAGTTTCCGTCCTGACCAAAGCCAATATCTATTTCGACGGTAAAGTTGTTAGTCACACGATTCTTTTCAATGATAAGTCAAAGAAGACACTTGGACTTATCTACCGTGGCACCTATCACTTTGGAACGAACGAGCCAGAACTAATGGACATTGTGGCAGGCAGCTGCTCCGTAACACTCGACGGCCAAGCGAGTAGCGCCTCCTACGCTGCGGGGTTATCATTCAAAGTTCCCGGAAATAGTGGTTTTACGATTAGCGTCGCCGAAGGTATTGTGGAGTACATCTGTTCGTTCTTGTAAAGCAGGAAGTATCATTCACTGACCTACATTCAGCGCCGGTAGGTTTGTAGTTCTCGCACCTGCATTTTGTTACTTATCTGCATGCCGCTTGTAAAATTCTTCTTTACACATCTGGCGGCGTGTGTCGTTATTAGAAGTTGGAGTCGTGCGCATGAATCCAACTTTTCGTCTAGCCCAGCTGGTGTTGGCGGTTGCACTCGCTGCCCCAATGCTCGGGGCCTGCGGCAGTGATGAAGGCCCCCCCCCTGCCCCAGCGCCCGCCGTCTCGAATTCGTCTTTGACGGGCGCTTCTTCTGCATCGAGCGCCATCGGAAATTCAGTCGCCCCCTGTGTGGACAAGCGGGTTCGCGAATGTCGAATCGAACTTGGCCGGCAGGGCGCCGTGCAAAATTGCTTCGTGGGTCTGGAGCTCTGTGCGAACGGAGCTTGGGGACCCTGTCTCAGTTCAGATGAAATTGAAGCCCAGCTAAACGCCCAATAGCCATGATGTAGGTCCTTGTAGCCCCAGGTTCACCAAACACCAACGACCTCCCGGGATCATAACTGGGAGGTCGTTGACTTTTTGAGGAATCGCGGCCTTGTCAGCGAGGAGCAACCAGCGACTCGGGCGCTAACGCATCGGTTAGTCAAGTTCTGTGCGCTGCTAACGGCACATGCCATATATCGCGCGCGTAATTCTCAATCGACTTGTCGCTGGAAAATCTGCCCATATGGGCCACATTCAAAATGCTCTTTCGCGTCCACTCAACGCTATCCCCGTACGCCTTTTCGATAGTCCGCTGGCAAGACGCATAGCTTCGAAAATCTGCGAGCACCAAGAATGGATCATAATATTTTAAATTGTCGACCACCGGACGGAAACGCTGGGGTTCATCCGGGGAGAATAGCCCACCCGCAATTGCATCCAGCGCCGCCCGGATGTCCCGATCTGCGTCGTAGATGCCGACGGGATCGTAGCCGGTTTTTCGAATTTGTTCCACGTTCTCTGCGGTCAGCCCGAAGATGAACATGTTTTCTCTGCCCACAGCCTCCAATATCTCGATATTCGCGCCATCTAACGTGCCTACGGTGAGCGCGCCGTTCATTGCAAATTTCATATTCCCAGTCCCGGAAGCTTCCGTGCCAGCCGTCGAGATTTGCTCCGATATGTCCGTGGCGGGAATGATATGTTCCGCAACGGAAACGTTGTAGTTAGGAATAAAATGGCATTGGAGGATTTGCCTGGTTGCCGGGTCTTGATTGATGACGTGACCAACCGCATTGATAAGATGGATGACGCGTTTGGCCATTTCATAACCGGGCGCCGCTTTACCTGCGAAAATAAACGTGCGAGCTAGAGGATTTTCCGGAAGTTTTTGTTTGTATTGAAGGTACAGAGCAATCACATGCAAGATATTGAGCGTTTGCCGTTTATACTCATGAATTCGCTTTACATGGGTGTCGAACACATGATCCACGTCTACCGTAATGTTGGATCTGTCTTTTAGAAAGCGAGCCAAGCGAATCTTGTTTTGAGTTTTTACGGCACGCCACTCCTGTTGAAATTCAGGATCTACGGCAAGCGGGATGAGCCTTTCGAGGCGTTCCAAATCCCGTTCCCAGCCGGGCCCGACGGATTTTGTAATTAGATTGGCTAGCCCGGTATTGCACTTTAGGAGCCATCGACGGGGCGTAACACCGTTGGTCACATTGATGACTTTGCCGGGAGACAGTTCTTCGAAGTCCCGAAATAGTTGATTCTTCAAGATTTGACTGTGCAGTTTCGACACGCCGTTTACGCGGGAGCTGCCGACAATCGCAAGGTTGGCCATGCGCACCTTCTTCACGGCCCCTTCTTCGACAATACTCATCCGGCGAACTCGATCTTCGTCGCCTGGAAATCTACTCGTTACCTCTTGCAAGAAATTGTGATTTATTTGGTATATGATTTCAAGATGTCGAGGTAGCAATCGCTCAACAAGATACACGGGCCAATGCTCCAGTGCCTCGGGCAAAATTGTATGATTAGTGTAGTTCATGCAGCGTTGGCAGATTGCCCATGCGCTGTCCCAGAGCATACCGTGTTCGTCAATGAGAAGGCGCATAAGCTCCGCGACAGCCAATGCGGGGTGCGTGTCATTTAACTGAAATACTGCCTGTTCCGCAAGATTATATAGATTTGGGTGGGAACCCAAATGGCGAAGCAGCGCATCCTGCAGTGTAGCCGAAACCAGGAAGTATTCTTGCTTTAGTCGTAATTCCTGGCCGGCAGGGGTAGCGTCATTGGGGTAAAGGACACGCGAGATATTCTCGGAGTAGCTGCGTTGCTCCACAGACTGCAAGTAATCTCCCCGGTTGAAGACGTGAATATCAAAATCACGTGTCGCTTTGGCGGACCACAAACGCAATGTATTGACAACGCCGTTTTTATACCCGGGCACAGGCACGTCATAAGCCGTCGCCAGTACTTCGTCGGTATCCACCCATTCACTGACGATCTGGCCGCTTTCTCCCGTGTAGCGTATGACTCGGCCATTGAAGTGTACCTTGAATGAGCGTTCGGGTCGCGCCACTTCCCAAGGATTAATGCGACGCAACCAATTGTCCGGCGTCTCCACCTGAGCGCCATCCACAATGTCCTGTCTGAAGATGCCGAACTCGTAACGAATTCCGTACCCGGTCCCAGCTATACCCAGGGTCGCCATAGAATCCAAAAAACAAGCCGCAAGCCTCCCAAGACCACCATTGCCTAGACCCGGATCAAGTTCGTGCGTCGCAACCTCTTCCAAATCTAGCCCCACGTCTGCCATGGCCTGTTGCATGGGTTCATGGATGCCAAGATTGTGGAGCCCGTCTTCGAGCAGTCGCCCCAGCAAAAACTCCATTGATAAGTAGTAGACGCGCTTCGGCTGCCTAACTACAACTTGATGCCATGTACGCGTCCATCGGTCCGCCATGCGATCACGCGTGGTGCGCGCAGCGCTTATGTATTGGTCGAAGGCCGTCGCTGCGCTAGGGTGGCGACCTTGTGTGTGCAATATATGGTCGACGAAACTGTGCCTCAAAGCTGGTCTATCGACAGGGAGCTCCTCATTGGGGATGGCGACGAACTTCTCTCGATTGGCCATACGAATATTCCTCTGCAACACTGCTAATTGCTATACACCGAAGTCGAAAGTTCCGCTCGTTGTGCCAGAAGTCGCCCGCCCGAAGGGCCCAGCGATTTGATGGAATCGCGCTACTAGTACCTCGATTCTATTGGATTGAGGTACTAGATATTCGCGAAGCGAATTTTGGGTTTGGGCGAAGCCCAAGAAAATAAGGCTAGGGGCGCGATGGCCGCGAAGCGGCCGGTCCGAAGGACCCATCAGTTCTGATGAATCGCGCCACTAGACTGCTTTAGAAATCCACTGTCTAATTTCATCCTCGATTACTGCCAAGGCTTTGCCACGAAACGGTTTGAGGAGGAACGGAACGTCGAGGTCCAACGCAAAGGTGTCGGCAAACACTTCGATGGCACCGTTAAGCTTTAGGCCTTTGATGCTAAACCCAATTGTTGCGCAAGAATCGCTAATCCAATCGACGCGGGGATCATATTCGGCAAATCTCTTTTGATAGCTCCCTAACGCCTGAATTGCGACTTGCTTCGCCTTTTGCTGACCTAGCGCGTGGGGTACCTGGTGTTTCATGCTGCTGCCTGTATCGAGCTTGGTACAGGTACGCGCAATAGCGTATCTAGTACCTCGATTCAATTGAATCGAGGTACTAGATATTCGCGAAGCGAATTTGGGTTTGAAGAAACCTCACCCCGGACCCGTGGCCGCTGGTCGCGCTTGAATACTAGTCTGCGTCAGAGTACGACCGTCTCACTGATGGGGTAGGCCCCGAAACAGGACGCAAACGATGATCGGAGTCGACTTAGGTGGAACACGCATCAAGGCAGGTGTTGTTATCAATGGGGAACTTACTGATTCGATTTCGGTAAACACCCAGGCCGAAAATGGACCCGCCCAATTGCTGGACGTAATTGCCGAAACGGTACGAAAGTTGGACCGCTGCCCGGCAGCCGTCGGACTCGCGATTCCGGGCGGCGTTAATCCAGAAGGGCTATGCTGGAGATTGCCGAATGTGCCCGGATTCGAGGGAATCAATATTAGGGCAGAGTTGACCCAGCGGCTGGGGTGCCGAGTCGTCGTGGAAAACGATGCGACAACGGCAGCACTTGCTGAATTATACCTTGGACACGGGAGGAGCCATCCAAGTTTTGCAATGGTAACTCTTGGTACAGGAATTGGCGGTGGCATTGTCATTGACGGTCATCTGCGACGAGGACGGCACGGCTTCGCGGGTGAAATTGGGCATACGCCCGTCAATCGTTCTGGGGCGGGATGGCCCTGCGCCTGCGGACTACAAGGATGTGTCGAGTCATATGCGGGAACCCGAGGCCTCTTGCGCAAGTACGCGGAGCTCGGGGGTACTGCCGATGAAATACGACCTATTTCAGAGGCAGCGCGTCGCGGGGATGGCGCGGCTCGTACAACATTTGCAGCGATGGGTGACGCCCTGGGGATCGGACTCGCCGCACTGCAGAACACGTTAGACCTCGACGCGATTGTGTTCACCGGCGGAATCTCGGCTTCGTTCGATCTCATCGAATCAGCGCTCCGCTCCTCTTTGACCAAGTATGTATTTGGTCCTCCTCTCGCTGACATACCGCTACTTGTCAGCGAGCTAGGTGACCGAACTGGACTTCTGGGCGCCGCCTATTTGACGACGCTTTGACAATCACGCCTACTGTGGAGCAGCGAGCTGCAAAATCTTCGCCCGGGAGCTATCAAATATGAAGGCCATAGTGGTTAGCGAATTTGGGGGGCCCGAGAAGCTCTGCGTCGCCGATGTGCCCGACCCAACTCCGACGGGAAGTCAGGTATTGATCGACGTACATGCCACGGCCCTCAATCGGGCTGACTTATTGCAGCGCCGGGGCAAATACCCCACTCCGCCAGGGGAAAGCGATATTTTGGGACTCGAGTGCGCCGGCGTCGTCTCAGCTTGTGGTCTCGAAGCGAGCCGGTTCAAAGTCGGGGACCGAGTTATGGCATTGCTGGCAGGGGGCGGTTATGCCGAACGCGTGGCGATAGACGCTAGAATGGCGATTCTTATGCCGGATTCACTTTCCTTCGAGGAAGGCGCCGCCATACCGGAAGCGTTCTTGACGGCGAGGGAAGCCCTTTTCACTCTCGGTCAATTGCACCCAAAAGAGAGTGTATTGATCCATGCCGCTGCCGGAGGCGTTGGCTCGGCGGCAATCCAGCTAGCTCGCGTACATGGGGCCACGATTTTTAGCACAGCCGGATCCGAAACCAAGCTGAAACTTGTGGAGTCGCTCGGAGCGCAGCATGCCATCAATTACAAAACGACTGACTTTTCGGCCGTCATTAGGGAGCAAACTGATGGAGTAGGCGTTAATGTCATCCTCGACTTTATCGGCGCTACGTATTGGGAGCGCCACGCCACATGCCTCGCGAGCGGAGGTCGTTGCGTAGTAATTGGCGTAATGGGCGGAACACAAGCAACGGTTAACCTCGGGCAGCTGCTTTTTAGGCGGCATCAAATATTGGGACTCGTGATGCGCTCCCGTTCCATTCTGGATAAGATTGCCATGACGCAAGCCTTCATACGGGAAAGTTTGCCTTTGTTCGCCTCAGGACACTTAAAGCCCGTAATCGACCAAGTTTATCCGCTTATTTCCGCCAGTGACGCGCATCGCCGCATGGAATGCAACGAGAATACTGGAAAAATTATACTGAAGGTTCGCGATTGATTCGCAACCAGTGTTCTAGTTCGTTCCGAGCCAGGACAACATCTGCGGAAATCTGGGCACAGAGAGCCTCAATACTTGCAAATCGTTCGATGTTACGCAGCCGGTGGATGATATGAATCCGCAATAGTTTCGAATACAGATCGTCTGCGAAATCGAGGAGGTGAACTTCAGTGGCAAAACCGCGATCCACGGTCGGGCGGGGGCCCAGGCTCATGACGCCCAGCCCAATACGTCGAGCCGATTGATTCGGTGTAGCGTCGTCGACAAGGCAGGAATAAATGCCGGCGGGGGGCAACCCCTCAGGTATGTTCTCCAGGTTCGCGGTCGGAAAACCAAAAACCCGCCCTCTCCCCTCTCCTTTGACGACAATACCCGTGATCGCGTGGGGCCGCCCGAGCACGTGCGCAACATTGTCCATGTTGCCGGCGAAAAGTTCGGCGCGAGCGCGGCTACTCGAGAAAGTTCCCTCAGTGTCGCCGGACAATTCAAACTCCTCGGCGCTAAAACTCAATTTCTCGGCAAGCTCTCTCAACAACTGAAATGTTCCACGTCGCTCACGACCAAAATGGAAGTTCTTTCCCACCAACACGTACCGCGCGTTCAAGCTCTTGAGCAAGATTTGTTCAACGAATGCTTCAGCCTCAATCTTGGAGAAATCGCTATTGAACGGCTGAACTATAATTCGCAGCTGAGGCGCCGCTTGAAGGAGCAGTTCAACCTTGCGATCCGTCGCGGTCAGCAGCGGGGGAGCTGAAGCCGCCAAGATCGCAGCCGGGTGGGGATCAAATGTCATAGCCACTGGCAAAAGGGAGCGAGACGCCGCCTGAGCAAGCGCATGCTCAATGAGTGCGCGATGTCCAAGATGCACACCATCGAAGTTGCCAACCGCTATTAGCGTTCCACTGGGAGGAACATCAAAGTTCTTGTAACCGATGACCGAGTGCGCCGACACGCAAACCGCCTCTACTACGAAGCAATAGATATGCCCAGCCTCTGAAGACCTTCCTTGCCAGCAGGGGCGTCCACAACGGACTCAAGACCCGCAATATCGGCCCTAGGGCCGCGTTTTCAATCTGAGTCCCTCGGCGCGCTACAGTGCGAGGAACGAGCCCTTACAATGCACGAGTATTCACTAGTCATGTCGCTCATTGAACGTGTCGAACAGGAAATTAAGAACCACGGAGCCACTGCCGTGCATCGCGTTAGCATAAGCGTTGGGGAATTGAGCGGTGTTGAGGCGGAGCTATTGTTGTCGGCTTTCGAGATCGCCCGCGAAAGTTCGCTTCTGAAAACAACGGAATTGAACGTCACTTGCATCAAGGCACGCTGGCAATGTGTCAGCTGCGACCGCGACGTAGCCAGTGAAAAGTCTCTTACGTGTGAAGCATGCGGAAGTCAGGCGCGCCTGACTGAGGGTGGCGATATCCTATTCGAAAGTGCGGAACTCGAGGTACCCTCAGGCTAGTACATCGATTCCACGGCAATTGCGGACCGATCGCATTATGTAGGAAAATCATATGCATATGTTTTGTTTTCAGTGTCAGGAAACAAGTGACGCTCGAGGCTGCACTTTCGGGGGCCATTGCGGCAAAACCGAGGAAACAGCAAACTTTCAGGACTTACTCATTTATGTTCTTAAAGGCATTGGGGTGCTAGCCGATCGTCTTGCACTTGCCGGAAGTCCTCCTGCGCGAGAGCTAGGAGAGCTCGCGTACGAGGCCCTATTTATGACGATCACAAACACGAACTTTCGTGTAGACCGCATTATCGAAATGGTACAGCGTCTGCTTTCTGCCAAGCGAATGCTGATGGCACAGCTCAAGGAGCAAGGCCTTGCTGAAGGTCTGAGCGAGATTGCCCGGTGGGACGCTCTTACAACGGAAGCCTACACTTCAAAGGCCTATGGCGTTGGTGTTCTGCAAACCGACGACGTCGAGGTACGCGCACTGCGAGAAACGATTACTTACGGCCTCAAGGGCATTGCAGCTTACGGGCACCATGCGGCGATTCTGGGATATTTCCAAGACAATATTGCGGAATTCGTCCTAAGATCGCTGGGCACACTCAGTAGCGAATTGGACCTCGACACATTGTTCAATTTGGCAATCGCGACGGGCCATCAAAACCTGGCCGCAATGTCGCTGCTCGATACCGCACATACTAACGCTTTTGGTACACCTGTTCCTCGCCCGGTATCGATTGGGGTGCGCAATCGTCCCGGAATATTGGTAAGTGGCCATGATTTGGCCGATATCGACGACTTACTTGAACAGACACAAGGTTCCGGTGTCGACGTCTACACGCACAGCGAAATGATTTCCGCACATTATTACCCAAAGCTTTTCGCCCACGACCACTTGATTGGCAATTATGGAAATGCCTGGTGGCTGCAAGATGCTGAATTTGCTCGTTTCAATGGGCCGATTCTGGTGACTTCAAATTGTATTATTCCGGTCGCCGACGCCTACCGCGACAGGATTTTCACAACCGGCGTCGCGGGTTACCCGGAAGTGCCCCATCTTTCGCAACGCTTAGCGTCGGGAGCAAAAGATTTTTCGACAATCATTGCAAAGGCCTTAGAATGCCAGCCACCCGCGGCCATTGATGCGGGGAGCATGCCCGGCGGTTACAATCACGCCCCACTCTGGGGCATGGTTGACCGTTTGCTCGAGTTGGTCAAATCCGGTGCCCTGCGCCGGGTCGTGGTCATGGCAGGCTGTGACGGGCGTGATCGCAGCCGCTCCTACTACCGGGACGTCGCGCTCGGCCTGCCAAAAGACACAATCATTCTTACCGCTGGCTGCGCAAAATACGTATTTTGCAAATTACCTCTGGGCACGCTCGAGGGCGTGCCGCGGGTACTAGATGCCGGTCAGTGCAATGACTGCTACTCGCTCATTCATTTCGCGCGCAGGCTTGCTGATCACCTTAACGTAGAAGTCAATGCGCTACCCATCTCGTATCAGGTATGTTGGTACGATCAAAAAGCCGTAGCGGTATTCCTTTCGCTACTTGCCCTAGGGGTGCGCAAAGTCAGACTCGGACCCACGCTCCCGGCTTACTTTGCGCCAAACATGGTCGAGCGCTTACAGCGCGAGTTTGAATTGACGATGATCGGGACTGCGGAAGACGACATTGCACTAATGATGGCGGGAAACTAGCCTTGCCTTCACGGAGCCACGGCGAGGCGCCCGCAATTCCAATTTTAGGAGTCCGCTTAAAATACTGATGGGTCCGGCCAAAACCAATCCCCACAGGCAATGCCCCACCTATCTGGATATGAACGAGCAAACCGCAATGACGGCTCCAAGTGCGCAATGATTGCGTTCTGTCACAAGACCCGCGACAAACGCGAGAAGCAGCCAATGTCCACGGTGTCAACACAACGTAACGCAGTTAATCCGTAGCGAGCCCGCGAATAACCTGCGCGAGATTGGCCAAGGAGATCCCGCCGCGCACGTGCTACGCACTGAGTACGGTCGACCGACATGTGCAGCTGGTCTTTGGGCCGCGCAAAGTGCGACGACAATCTCTCAATCGAAATGTTACAAGTGGCCCGTTCAAAACTTGCCGCCGCTAGTGTTAAGGACTTTTCAGTCGTAGACTGGAAGGCTAACGGCGGTCGACGGTGTTCCGATGACTGATTCATCTCTCATACTTGCCGCAATTCTAATTCCGGCTATCGGCTCGTTGTTCTTGCCTTTGATTGGAGTTGTCTCCAAGAAGGCACGTAACGGCATCGCAGCGCTCTTAGTACTTAGCGCGCTTGTCGCAAATGCGGCTCTGATTCCGACCGTGTTCTGGTCGGGGCAGGTCGTCGAAGCATCTCTCGTCGGCTTTCGTCTTTTGGCAGACGGGCTTGCCGTGTTCGTGGGGGCCAGCTCATCGCTCATTAGTTTCATAATAGTTATCTACTCATTCGACTATATCGACCACTACGACCATCAGAATGAATACTACCTAATGGTCGTGTTGTTCCTTGGGTCCATGATGGGCCTGGTCTTTTCGGGGAACCTGATTCTACTGTTCATATTTTGGGAACTTACGGCCATCGCAAGTTGGCGCCTGATTGGCTATTTCCGCAAAGAGAGTGATATCCTAAGCGCAAACAAAGCATTTCTCGTCACTGTATTCGGAGCGCTTCTAATGTTAGTCGGCTTCGTCATGCTGTGGCAGTCGACCGGCTCCTTCGATCTGGCGGAAATCAAAACGCGCCTTCAGGGCTCTCCGATTAGTGATCTTGCACTGATCTTAATTTTGGCGGGTATCTTATCAAAATCGGCAACTTTTCCCTTTCACACCTGGTTGCCTGATGCCGGCGTTGCCCCATCTCCGGTAACCTCGCTGCTGCATGCGGCCGTCCTTGTAAAGATTGGCGTGTATGTTTTTGCGCGCCTTTTTGTTGTCAGTTTTTCGTATAGCGCGTTCGGTCACACGCTGGTCTTGGTATTGGCTGCGGCAAGTGCTCTTGTATCCGCAGGCGCGGCTCTGGTCGAAACAGATCTGAAGCGAATCATCGCCTATAGCACAGTGAGTCAAATTGGCTTCATTTTCCTCGGATTTGCGGCAGGGACGTCAATCGGAATCACTGGAGCTTTGCTCTATATATTGATGCACGGGCTAGCCAAAGGGGGCCTCTTCTTGTGCGCCGGCATTGTTGAGCAGCAAACGCACACAAAGGACATTACCCGCCTCGGTGGGCTGTGGCGCACCATGCCGATCACGGCTTTGTCGTTCCTATTATGTGCGCTCTCAGTTATGGGAGTACCGCCTTTCGGCGGTTTCTTCAGCAAAGCAATGGTGATTATGGGCGCGGTTGAAGCGGGACGCACCTGGATTGCCGCCACGTTTGTCTTGGGCGCTGTCTTCACCATCCTGTACCTACTCAGGGTGTTCAATCGAGTATTTCTTGGCGAGCCCTCGGACGATCCACATCCGCGTGAAGGGTCCCGGACGATGGTGGGCAGCGTGGCCACATTGACCGTGCTCTCCGTCGTTGCCGGGGTTGCAATAAATTGGCCCGGCAAGCTCGCTGAAACTGCGGTCAATCAAATGTTGGGGATGATCAAGTGACTCCGACGCTACAAATCATTCTTGCGATCTGCCTTGCACCGGCGTGCGGTGTTGCGTTGCTACTGGTTCCCGCACGCTCCCGCCTTGTGCGCGAATTCATTGCGGTCGCTGCGGCCCTCGCTAATCTGGCCCTGGTAATTACGACCTTTGGCCAACAGGCTCGAATCGAACTTCCCTGGCTTGGCACGGGCTTCGACTTGTCGCTACGCGTGTATCACACGGCAAGTTTCGTCACGACGGCCGCAGCCGGGTTCGGCCTGCTCGTCACGCTCTACTCGTTGCCATTCATGCGTAAACACCGTGCCCACGGGGCGCACTACGCCCTCATGCTGCTGTCACTGGGGATGGCAAACGGTGCGATATTCTCAAATAGCCTATTATTGCTGCTGTTCTTCTGGGAAGGGCTCCTCGGCACGACCTACGGAATGATTGCCATTGGTCACGATGGGGCATACAAGACCGCAACCAAGGCCCTGATCATATCGGGAATAACGGATTTATGCCTGATGCTCGGCATCGCTCTCGTCTGGGCCCAGGCTCACACGTTGACCATGACCGACTTGCGCTTGCCGCTGGAGGGTACGGCTCCCGCGGCCTTCGTGCTGCTGATGATCGGCGCAATTTCCAAAGGGGGTTCAATGCCGTTTCACAGCTGGATTCCCGATGCCGCGGTCGATGCGCCCACGCCATTTATGGCATTCTTGCCGGCCAGCGTCGAAAAATTACTCGGCATTTACTTATTGTCCCGTATCGCTCTCGATCTGTTCGAGTTGACCCCGCAATCTTGGCTGAGCACGTTATTAATGGTCGTCGGATCAATAACGATTTTGCTCGCCGTGCTGATGGCGCTCATTCAAAAAGACTACAAACGGCTGTTATCATTTCACGCTGTTAGCCAGGTCGGCTATATGATCCTGGGCATTGGCACAGCGGTTCCGATAGGTATTGTCGGCGGGTTGTTTCATATGATCAACCATGCCATGTACAAGAGCTGCCTTTTTCTAACTGGTGGTGCGGTTGAACGTCAAACCGGCACGACCGATTTGTCTCGACTTGGTGGCATTGGTCGCAAAATGCCGATTACATTCGCCTGCTTTCTCGTGGCCGCGGCCAGCATCTCGGGTGTTCCACCTTTCAACGGATTTTTCTCGAAGGAACTTGTCTACGACGGGGCGCTCGAGCGCGGCACCATATTTTACCTGATTGCGGTTGCCGGCTCATTCCTCACCGCTGCTTCTTTCTTGAAGCTGGGACACGCCGCGTTTCTCGGGCCGCGTGATGAAACGCATAACAACGTGCGTGAAGCACCGGGAGCCATGTTGTTTCCCATGCTGGTAATTGCGGGTCTTTGCCTTTTCTTCGGTGTCTATAACGCCTACCCAATCAATCAGCTGATCGTTCCCATTTTGCCCGAACGTCTGCTCGAAGAGGCCAGAATTGCCGGAACGCATTTCTCGGGTTGGCCGACAAACCCCACTCTTGTGGCCATGACGGCAGCCGCGCTGCTCGGTGCCCTCATCAACCACGCATTTGGTGTTAAGCTCAACGGTGGCGGGCTGCATGCCGCGGACCACATTCACGATAGTCCAGGTCTACGGTGGGTATACGACCGCGCGGAACGCCGTTGGTTCGACCCCTATGAGCTGTTCATGAAAGGAAGTCAGTCATTTGCCCAGGTCGCCAATAAGGTAGACAGGGCTAATGACTGGCTCATTGGTGCAACGGGTCGATGGGTTCAGGTTGCGTCCCGCGGTGTACGGCGCGCTCATACCGGCAACACATCGGCCTACATTTTCTGGTCGCTCTTGGCAGCGACTTTCATCATTCTGTACATCGGTCAGTAACAAGTCGGAGTTGGACGGTGCTCACGCTTTTTGTTCTCCTACCCCTGTTGGTCCTGCTGCTGCTGAACTTGCCGTGGCGAGGCATCTCGCGCCAGGTATCGCACTTTTGCGTGCTGGTACTCGGCTTTGCGGACGTCGTGTTTGGACTTGCCTTGCCGTCGGTCCACGTCAAGTCGGAGCTGCCTATTCTGTCCCAATTGCACTTCGGTTTCATTGCGGACGACTTGACTCGCGTGTTTCTCGTATCGATTGGGCTAGTAGTCTGTGCGGCAGCTTTCGTCAGCCAGGCATCCATTCCAAACGAACGGGCACAACGCAATTTCTCTAGCTTATTGCTCGTGAGCCTGATCGGCATGAATGGAACCGTATTGCTCAGCGATTTCTTTTCTCTGTACGTGTTTCTCGAGGTAACCGGCGTTGCTTCATTCATTTTGATTGCGTTTGAACGCGGAATTTTTGCGGTTGAAGGGGCTTTCCGCTACCTTTTGCTGTCGGCCGTCGCGGCCATGTTCATGTTGACGGGCGTTGGCCTGCTCGTTTTCACGGTTGGTGAGACGACGTTCCATGCCGTTCATGGGGCCTTGGCTTCAGGAGCGGGAGCAGGAGCATCGGTGCTGCCAAAGGTGGCAGTGGTACTTTATATAATCGGGCTCTTTATCAAGGGTGGCCTGGTGCCGTTTCACGGCTGGTTGCCTGGAGCGTACTCCGCTGCACCTGCGGGGGTGTCGGTATTGCTGGCAGGTATTGTCACGAAAGTCAGCGGAATCTACGCCTTGGTGCGTTTGGCACAAGATGTTCTGCTGCCTGCAACTGGGCTTTCAATGGTATTTCTGGTCGCCGGAGCGGTCTCGATTGTCATTGGAGCGGTCGCCGCGATTGGACAGTCAGACCTCAAACGCATGCTCGCTTATTCGAGCATCAGCCAGGTCGGATATATCGTGATCGCGCTCGGTGCCAGTACCGAACTTGGCATTGTCGCCGCCACTTTCCACTTGTTCAACCATGTCATTTTTAAATCCCTCTTGTTCGTCGATTCCGCGTCCGTAGAGTCCGAACTCGGAACGACCGACATGGCGCGAATGGGCGGCATCGGTACAAAAATGCCCTGGACCGGCACGACAACTGCAATCGGAATGCTCTCGGCTGCCGGCATTCCTCCATTTTCTGGATTCTGGAGCAAGTTACTTATCGTGCTTGCTCTATGGAAGGCGGGGCACGAGGGCTTTGCGTGTCTGGCCATTGTTTCGAGCATTTTAACCCTCGGGTACTTTATGGTTATGCAACACCGAGCGTTCTTCGGGAAATCGTCGGCCGCCGTCGATTCTCTGAAGGAAGCCGGTCCTGGTTTTGTTGTGCCGGCGCTCGTCTTTGCCCTTATCACCGTATTGGTGGGCGCCTTTTTCCCTTTGCTCGCAACCAACTCACCCTTGTCGTTCTTGTTGCTGAATAGGGGTCTCCCTTGGTGATATTATGAGCGACGCATATCTCGACATCGTAATTCTATTGTGCCTGGTCCTAGCGGCCCTGTGGGCGGTGCTCGCGGCCAGATTGTTGCGAGCCGTCGTCGGACTGGCCGCCGTCAGCGTGCTCGTTTCACTTTTGTTATTTAGACTCGACTCGCCGCTAGCGGGGGTATTCGAGTTAAGCGTCTGCGCCGGCCTCATCTCCGCCATCTTCCTCGGTGCGATTACATTGACTCAACCCGAGAGCGAAATTCAGATTGCCGCAGCCGCCAAGGATCGCATTCGGCGATACTGGTATCTTCCTCCGCTACTGCTCCTGGTTGGAGTGTGGATACTTCAGTTGGCGTTGCCGGACATCCCACAGGCCCAAGCTTTGGGTGAGGACGTTCGCAAGGTTCTCTGGGGCGCTAGGCACCTCGACTTGCTGGGACAGATCACGATTCTTGTCGCTGGAGCCATCGGAGTGGTCGTTCTTTTCAGGGAGGCAAAGCAGCATGAACGGTGAGCTTCTGACACTCTATGTGGCCGCCATCGTGTTGGTCGCCATTACCGGTCTGTACTACCTATTGGTGACCACAAATCTGATCCGCGCAGTGATTGGTCTCGAACTTATCACCAAGGCGGTAACGCTAAGTCTGGTGCTCGGCGGTCGCTTGACCGGCAACGTAGGACTGGGCCAAGCTTTGGCGATTACGGTAATCGTCGTAGAGGTCGTTATCATGGTGGTGGCTGTGGGCCTCATTCTTCTGGCACACCGCCACACGAATCGCGTCGATACGCGTGAATTGCGCAATATCAAGGGATAAGCTGATGCAAATCCTTCTCTCGCCTCCTGTAGCGTTCAGCCTTGTTTTAGGGATAAGTATTGGGCTGCTGTACTTGATGGGGCGGCTGTCGTACCGGCCCGCATTAGGCAACGAAGCAAACCGGAAACCCTACGCTTGCGGCGAAGACGGGCAGCCTCTGGTGCGCCCTGATTACGGTCAGATCTTCCCGTTTGCCTTCTTTTTTACCATTTTGCACGTTGTCGCCTTGGTTTCAACCACGGTACCTGACGGCTCCATGGGTACAATCACAATGGCCTTGGTGTACGTTCTGGGCGCCATTGTTGGCTTGTTCGTGCTCTATCGGAGGTAGCTTATGCGCGTTGTCGACAGAATTGTTGGTTGGGCACGGCTCAAGTCCCCATGGATAATTCACTTCAATTCCGGGGCCTGCAATGCCTGCGATATTGAAATTATCGCCTCACTGACACCGCGCTACGATGTCGAACGCTTTGGTGTGATTCTCAAGGGCAGTCCTCGTCACGCAGACGTTCTGGTTTGTTCCGGTCCAGTGACGCGGCAAATCAAAGATCGTCTAGTTCGCATCTACGAACAGATGCCACAGCCCAAGTTTGTCGTGGCGGTCGGAACCTGCGCATGTTCGGGCGGCGTGTTCGATGGCCTGTATAATGTTACGGGGGGCATCGATTCCGTTATCCCTGTTCACGCCTATATCCCAGGCTGTCCTGCGAGCCCGGCGGCCATCATCGACGGCGTGGTAAAGCTGTTGGGAGCCCTTGAGAGTGGCGTGGCCGGTCCCGTAGAGCGACCCCGAGTCGAGCTTGATACTATGTCGGAGCTGGAGGGTCTGATTGCACCCGAACAGCTCGTGCGGCCTGCGGAGCCGAAAGAGGAGTCTTCGCCTGATGTCTAGTGAAAACCCAACCGAAATAAATGCGGCTCCCAACCTTGATGCCGAGCAATCGATCGAGCGTCAACTTGTCGAGGCGTTTTCGGAGTTAGCTGACAAGATTACCATCCAGCGCGTGCGGCGCATGTGGGTGCAAATTGAAATGGACCGCCTCCACGAGGTGCTCGTGTACGCAAAAGAGCAACTTGGCTTTGGCATGCTCTGCACGATTACCGGAACCGATGAAGACACCCACTTAGGCCTCATGTATCACCTGGCTAACAATACTGGTCTGGTTTTGACCCTGGTGACTACCGCGCCCAAAGATGGCCCTGGACCGAGTACCGTCACACCCTATTTCCCCCTCGCCGATTTGTATGAACGTGAGGTCATGGATCTTCTGGGTGCTAGAATTCAAAATATGCCGGAAGGCGCGCGTTATCCGCTGCCCGATGGGTGGCCCGAAGGGCAATACCCTTTGCGCAAGGATTGGAAGCCCGACGGTAAAGATCAAGCCAAGGAGACCAAGGAATGACCGATCGCGACATCATAAAGATTCCGTTGGGTCCTCAACATCCTGCCCTAAAGGAGCCAGGCAATTTCACGCTTAGCATGCGGGGTGAACAGGTAATGAAGATGGAGGTACGGCTTGGCTACAATCACCGTGGCATCGAAAAAGCGTGCGAGGAGCGCAGCTACCTCAACGACATGTATTTGTTGGAGCGCATCTGCGGCATCTGTTCGCATTCGCATTCGACTGCCTACGTTCAGGCCGTCGAGGAGATTGCCAACGTTCAGGTCCCACGACGTGGATTGTACTTACGCACGCTCGTTGCAGAGCTCGAGCGGGTTCACAGTCATCTTTTATGGCTTGGGGTCGCCGGGCACGAGATCGGATTCGACACTTTGCTGATGTACACCTGGCGTGACCGCGAGGTCGTCATGGATCTGTTGGCAGCATTGACGGGCAACCGCGTCAACTACGGATTTAATACGATTGGCGGTGTACGCCGCGATATTACGGACGAGCAAAAGCAGGATATATTGAAGGGCACCGACATACTCGAGGAGCGAACCAAGTACTATGCGGGGGTTGCCACCAATGAGCTGACGCTGATTAAACGACTCAAGGATGTCGGTCGCATGTCGAAGGAAGACGTGATTCGTCTCGGCGTTACAGGCCCGACAGCGCGGGCTTCGGGCGTCACCGGCGACATCCGCAAGGATGATCCCTACGCGATTTACCCAGAGCTCGATTTTGACGTCGTGACCAGTGACCACTGCGACGTATACGGCCGAACATTGGTTCGCGTGGGTGAGCTGCTGCAAACTTACAAGATGATTCGTCAAATTTTGACGAATCTCCCGGACGGACCCATCGCGACCAAAGTGCCTCGCAGGATCCCGAAGGGGCAGGCCGTCAGTCGGTACGAAGCCCCGCGCGGGGAGGACTTCCATTTCGTACGCGGCAACGGCACAGACAAGCCCGAACGGGTCAAAGTTCGAGCACCCACGCTGATAAACATGCAGGCAGTATCGTACATGATGAAAGGCGGTTATCTCGCCGACATGCCAATCACCCTGGCTGCCATCGACCCGTGCTTCTCATGCACGGATCGCATGATCGAAATTCATGATGAAGGTGGCCCCATGCTCGGCACGCGTTCTTGGGCCGATATTCGCGATCTTGGCATCCGGTGCTACCGAGATCGTGGCGTTGACTTTTCCGACGTTAGCAAACGCCTAGCGAATCGGATGGATCGGATTTAGTCGCGATGGCACTCTTCTATATCCTAGTATTTCCAGGGTTCCTTTTTCTGTGTGGCTTCGCTTTGGCGGGCGAATGGCTCGATCGCAAACTATACGCTCGAATGCAAAACCGCGCCGGTCCCCCCTGGTTTCAGCCCTTGGCGGATATTGTAAAGCTGGCTGCCAAAGAGGATACGATCCCGGAAGGTGCTGACCGAACCGTTTTCAAGCTGATGCCGGTGATAGCGCTGACAGCGACCGTGGTCCCTATATTGTACATCCCCCTATGGAGTACCACAGCTCTGGCGCCATTTACCGGTGATCTTATCGTGGTGCTTTACCTCCTTACTATTCCCACTCTAACATTTTTCCTCGGGGGCTGGTTTTCGCGCTCAATCTATTCATTGATCGGAGCGGCGCGGGCCCTTACGCAACTATTCGCCTACGAGATACCTTTGCTGCTCTCCGTGCTCGCTCCTGCCGTGCTGGCCAACAGCTGGTCAATTAGTGAGATCTCGGCTTTTTACGCTGAGCATTGGTACTGGACACCAGTTAATCTGATTGGTTTTTTGGTGGCGATGGTGGCGCTGCTGGGCAAATTGGAGCGGGTCCCGTTTGACATTCCGGAAGCGGAGACGGAAGTCGTTGCCGGAAGCTTCACTGAGTATGGTGGACGCCTCCTGGCTCTGTTCAGGGTCTGCGTTGATGTGGAGATGATCGTGGGGACATCGCTAGTTGCAGCCGTCTTCTTGCCCTTTGGGCTAGGCTTGCCTGCCGGCCTCGGCTTCGTTCTCTATCTTGTCAAGGTTGAATTACTCATCCTGTTTATCTCGTTCTTGCGGACGATCATGGCGCGATTGCGCATTGATCAAATGATTGACTTTTGTTGGAAGTACTTGGCCCCAGTTGCCTTTTTGCAGTTGGTAGTCAATCTGCTCCTGAAAGGAGTTATCCAATGAGTTGGCCGGGTGCAATGGCCGTGCAAGTCATTCGTAGTCTTTTTTCCAAACCCGCAACAATCCAATATCCAGCAGTAAAAGTGGTGCAACCAAAAGGATTTCGGGGACGCATTTCATTCACTAGCGAGCGCTGTAGCGGCTGCAAACTCTGTGAACGGGATTGTCCGTCCAGTGCCATAGTAATCGTTAAGATTGCCGACAAGACGTACGAGGCTCACGTAGACTTGTCGAAGTGTATATACTGTGGTCAATGCGCGGATACCTGTCGCAAGGACAGCATCACACCCACGCAAGAATTCGAATTGGCTGTCGTCGACCGTGAAACACTGAAGGTCGTCTATGGACCCCAAAATCAGCCCACCCCAACAGCTCCAGCAAGTCCTGACGGCTCAACTTCAGACAGCCCGTAGCGTAGCACTACTCGCCGTCGGCTCGGAGCTGCGTGGCGATGACGCGGTTGCGCTTCGAATCGCTGAATTGCTGGAGTCAGACCAGGGCACTCCAGAACGACTCCACGTGTTTATCGGAGCAACCGCACCAGAGAACTGCACGGGGCCGATTCGCCGTGCCAATCCAAGTCATCTGCTGGTAATTGATGCCGCTGACCTTGGAGAGGGGCCAGGAAGCATTGCTCTATTAGACAAAGCTGATCTTTCTGGCGTTACTTTTTGCACGCACGCACTGCCACTGAGCGTGATAGTGGACTATATTGTTAGTTCTTGCCCCGACTGCAAAGTCATCGTTCTCGGAGTGCAACCTGAGCAGCTTGCTTTTGGGACCGTCCTGTCAGGCCCAGCCGAAGGGGCAGCGCAGGAAATCGCCGCGATGTTGAGAACGGCCATTTCCTAGTAGATTATGCCGCGGGTCGCCTAAATTTTGGGCACTTCAGCGGCAAAATGCTGCAAGACCTCGCGACACGGTCTGCTTTCAGACATACTGCCCGAGCCACCTAATGATGCCGGATGATTTTTGTCGCCAAGTCACCGCAGGAAATGTGCCATCGGTAGTTTTGGTAGTGGGCACGGAACATTACTTGCAGGGGCAAGTCTTGCAGTCAATTCGCAATACCGTATTGAAAGATGCGGTGCCCGGTCTAAACGAGGACAACTTCGTCGCCACGGAATCACCTATTGACACGATCATTTCCACCGCCCGTACAGTACCAATGCTCGCGCGGCGGCGTTTCGTGGTGGTAAGGCAGATTGAGCGTTGGGAGGCAAACGCAAAGGGAAGCGCGGATGCCCTCGATCGCATTGCTCAGTATGCGTCAAACCCAGTGATATCCTGCGTGCTCGTACTTTGTGGGTCAAAGCTTGACGGTCGGAAGCGCCTCGTGACTCTAGCAAAAAAGGGCAATTGGTGGGTTCCTTGCGAGCCGGTGTCTCGAGGGGGAATTCCTAGCTTTATAGCCGCGCGTGCCAAGGAACGCGACACTCGCGTTTCACCAGACGCAGCTGAACTAATTGTTGAGGTAGTTGGAACCGATTTGGCAGCGCTAACTGATGCCATAGAGCGGCTATGTCTCTATGTAGGCGTTGGCGAACAGATTGATGCTGACGTCGTCGGCGTTTGTCTGGCTCGAATCAAGACTTCAACTGTCTGGGAATTAGTCGGTGCAATAGGACATCGGGATCTTGGGCGAGCACTCGCGGCATTGAATGCGGTGTACGACCCAAGGGACAGGGGCCTTCCAATCGTCGGAACTTTGGCCTGGTCAGCTCGACAACTTCTTCGCTTCGAGTCATCGCTGCGCGCGGGGATGACTCCCCCGGAGGCGGCCCAGGCAGCGGGCGCGCCCCCATTTAGGGCAAACGAGCTAGCCGACCAGTGTAGGAGGACGACGCGCACTGATTTGGAGCGGTGGTTAGAAGTGATAGCCCGAGTCGATCTAGCCCTCAAAGGGGTGTCGAAACGCTCACCTAAAGCCGTTCTGGAGCACGCGGTCATCGCATTATGCAAATCTCAACGGTCTCCAAGCGCTTCCGCACGTTCCCCCGCTTGACCCTGGCATGTTCAAGCTACATAAGGATTTCGTGGCCCTTTGACCGCGTTCCGGTCGGCGATAAGGATTAATAGATGAAGGACGGCTCCAAAGTCCTAGAAGTGAATGACGGTCAACTTGAACATTTGGCCAGCGCACCGATTCCGACGCGAAATGGAATGTTTGAGGTGCAAGTCTTCCGTTGGCATGCGTTTGAGCCGGACCAGAGTCTTGGCTTGAGCAATGAACATGTAGCGCTCGTTATGGGCGACGTGCGCGGCCGTAAATCTGTCCCAGTTCGTGTACACTCGGAATGTCTTACCAGTGAAGTTTTTGGGTCGCTAAAATGTGACTGCCGCGAACAGCTAGAACGCGCCCAAGCAGAAATAGCGCGGCGTGGCGTGGGTGTGGTCCTTTATCTGCGACAAGAAGGTCGCGGCATCGGGCTCGCCAACAAGATCCGCGCTTACGCTCTACAAGCCATGGGTGCGGACACCGTGGAGGCTAACGAGCTTTTGCACTTGCCTGTCGATGCACGGCACTATGATGTGGCGAGCGCAATGTTAATTGCACTGGGAATCGATTCAATTGAACTTCTCACGAATAATCCTGACAAAGTGACTAAACTTCGCGCGCTGGGTGTCTGCGTGGAACGACGTGTTCCAGTACTTATCGCGGCTAATCCATTTTCGGCAAACTACCTGGATGTGAAGCGTCGCCGAATGCACCATGAAATCCCACCGAACATGGTGGAGCCACTTGCTACGGTCTCTTCGGAACCCGCTCGCGGAAATCTGCACATTGTCAATAGTGTGCGCGCGCTTCGCTGAGGTAGGTTGGAGGCAATGCGGTCGGTTGTCCTGGGGTTTGGAAGTACGCTACGTGGCGACGACGGAATTGGTCCTCGGATTGCAGAGCGAATTGAAGGGCTCACCAAAGCGACGGATGTCTTGGTGTTGATACGTCAATCATTGACGCCAGATCTTGCGCACGATATCGAGGGAGCGGATCGTGTCGTGTTCATCGATGCCAGCGCCACGGAAACGCCTGGTGCTTTTTGTGAACAGTGGATCGAACCCCGTTCGGATTCATCGGTCGCAATGGTTCATTTTCTGGAACCGGCTGCCCTGCTCGAATGGTGCCTGCGTGCTTACGGTAGATCGCCTCAGGCCGTTCTTATCACTGTCGGCGCCTCGAATTTCGAGTTGGGCGAGGCACTTTCGCCGGAGGTGGCAAAATCAATTCCGCTAATCGTAAGACGCGTGGTCGAATTAGTGAGTTAAAGGCTAGTCTTTCTTGCCTGCTTCGGCGGCCAGGCGGGTACGCAATTGAGTTGCATAATCTAGCTTGTTTTCTTGTCTTACACGTGAAATTGCAAGCGATCCGTCCGGAACGTCTTTCGTTACGGTTGTACCACTGGCCACGTAGGCGCCGGCTCCAACAGTGACGGGTGCCACCAATTGGGAGTCGCTGCCAATGAAAGCGTTCGCGCCAATGAAAGTCTTGTGCTTCCTGTACCCGTCATAGTTGCAAAAAATGGTGCCGGCACCCACATTCGCCCCCTCACCAATGTCGCCGTCTCCAAGATACGCCAGGTGATTCGCTTTGGCTCCGCGGCGCACGATGGTCTTCTTAGTCTCGACGAAATTACCGATATGTGCAGCATCTTCAATGATACTTTCGGGCCGAAGACGCGCGAACGGGCCAATTTGCGCAGCTTCCCCCACGGAGCTTTTTTCGATTATGCAATAGGGTTTTATCGAGGCATTTCGGCCAATGCTCGAGTCCGTAATGACACAGCCCACGTCGATAGTTGCTCCCTCACCAATCGTCGTGCACCCTCTGAGCGTTACCCCAGATTCGATCTGGGTGTCAGGTGCGATTTGTACACAATCTTCAATCCTTGTGCCGTCACGAACTGTCACACCCGCCAAACAATGGCGCAGTGCAATTCGTCGATACATTGATACCTCTGCTTCTACCAGCTGTCCCCTGTCGTTCACTCCAATCAACACGTCCGCGTTGCCAGCCTGCGCCACGACTGACGAGCTTTTTGCGATATCAGCAACTACGTCGGTCAGATAATATTCGCCCTGATCGTTATTAGGAACCAGGCGAGAAAGCGCGGCAGTGAGGTCGCCGCGTCTGCCGAAATATATCCCTGCATTTACCTCGTTAATCTCCCGTTCCTTCTCGTCACGTAAATCACGGTGCTCGCGAATTTCCACCATGCGATTTTCCGAGTCTCGCACAATGCGTCCGTATCCCTCGGGGCTTTTCACAGTGCAGCTTTGCACGATCAGTGCAGCTCTACTCCGGTCCATTCCGTGAATTAGGGCCCGCAGAACCTCAGCGTCGATCAACGGCGTGTCACCGCACAGAATTCCAATTAACTCGGCGGAGCACAGCTCAATCCCGATTCGTGCTGCATCTCCAGTACCCCGAGGCTCTGGTTGCACTTGGCATTCAACTCGACCGGCGCCAAAAGTTTCATTCAAGCTGGCGCTTATGGCAGAGAGGCTGTCTTCGCTGCAAACAACGACCACTATGGATGCCCCTGCATCCAGCGCAGCGCGAACGGGATAGTGCAAGATTGGCCTGCCCGCGATTGGGTGCAACACCTTGGCTAGGCGACTTTTCATGCGTGTGCCACGACCGGCGGCCAGAACAATGCAATCCATGGCCTCACGGTTTACATTGATCCACAATCGGCGCAAGACCCGATTGTCCGCGAGATTAGCGTGCCGTCAAAACCCCAGAAAATGTCAGCCAGAATCCGGTTGTGAGCCGGGCCTGCCCTCCGAGTCGGCTGTCCCCGGTGCGGATGGCTCGGCCCGCACTGGCTCTATCAAAACGGGAGAAGCAACCCGATTCACATCGGAGGGTGCGCGGGCGGCTTTAGGCGTCTTGCCGTGGGGTACATAAATGATAATCGCGTCGCCTTCCATCAACCGTGCACTACGGGAGCGACGATTAACGCGTTCTAGCGTCGATACGTTGACGTGATAGCGCAAGGCCATGCTCGCCAAAGTGTCGCCGCTGTGGGCTTGAAGTACCACCCTATCGTTACCGCGCAACTTTTCGAAATATTCCACGAATTCTTGGCTTCCGGCAACCAGAACGCGCACGTCTGACTCCGATAAGTACCGAACTTGTGCCAGGGGTCGACTGGACGGTACCCAAACCGTCAATACCATTTTTGACTGAAGCCGTGCCGTCGTGTCGATACAATTCCACTCCAGTAGGTCACTGCGGCTGACTCCGAACACTTTCGCGATACTGTACAACGTGTCACCAGGCACGATTCGATAGAACAGCCTCCGCTGACCAGTTACAACCTTGGCGTCCTTGGGGACGATCACAATGCGCTCGTCCTCCGCAATTTCCACCTCTGAGGGGCGGTCGCGGCGCGGGATCAGCAATAGATTGCCTGCCGCTAGCACTTCTGTCGCTCCCACTTGATTCAAATTTCGCAATTCTGAAGCCGAAATATTGATGCTTCTGGCAATACTCTCGAGAGTATCTCCTTGACGAATCATGTAAGTGTCCCAGTTACTTTCAGGCGCACTCAATCCAAACGTCTTGCGCGAAACGATATTTCCAGTGCCAGCCGGTACCCGGATCGGATAACTCGTAGTCTTTATGCCAGCAGGGCTGGGTGGTGTGCGGCCTGAAAGAAATTGGGGGTTGAGCTCGGTGATAATGGTTTCAGCGACACCCGCTGCCTTCGCAATTGCGGTAAGCGGTTGCCCAGGGCCGATATTTACAATGTCAAACTGAGTCGCCGGATCGGGCTCAGCATCATCGATTCCAAAAACGGAACGATTGGTCATTGCAATCGCTAGCGCTTCGATCTTGGGCACATATAGAGTTGTTTCCCAAGGCAACCCAGCTTCGTAGCGGCTAAGCAGCCAAAAATCGTTGGAATTGAATTTTCGAATCGCCCGCCCAAGCCCTGCGTGACCCATATTGTAAGCGGCCAGTGCCAATTCCCAATTACCAAAGCGCCTGTGCAAATCTGCAAGTAGGCGAGCGGCAGCCTCTGTCGAACGCTGCGGATCGAGTCGCTCATCAATCCATCGATCAACCACCAGCCCGTACGCTCGCGCCGTATCCGGCATAAACTGCCAGAGTCCAACAGCACCAACAGGGGATCTCGCTAAGGGATTGTGACCGCTTTCGATAATGCTCTGCCACAAGAGCTCGGTAGGTAGCCCTGCTTTGGCTAACTCTGCAGCAATCAACATTGAGTATCGACCGCTTTTTTTGGCCCAGGTGCGCAGAATGCTCTTGCCTTGAGGATTGCTGCGATAAAATTGCAGATACGTGACAACGCTCGGTTCAAATCGCGTAGGTAGAATGGGAAGTGTCAAATCTCGCAGCCATTTTCCTACTTCGGGGAAAGTCTCGCTGGACTTTAGTGTTGGAATATCAGGCGGCAATATGACGCTGCCCGACGGTCTTCCAGTCTCGTCGACGGCATCCTCAAGATCCCACGACCACCCTGGTTTTACGCCGTGCAATGGGTGGGGAAATAACACTCGCTCGGCTTCTTGAAGAACCTGCAGTTCGGCATCCAGGGGTGCAGCGCGTTCGTCGTCTGTCGATCCGCCAGCAATCGTTCGCCGAACGTCTGCGTTCGGTTCGCCGCGCGGTTGTCCTTCTGGCAGTGTTGAAGCGGGTTGTTTCGGCGGACGTCCCTTGTGCAGGATAGTTGCGTTTTTTGTAGCGCCTGGGGTGGCCCGAGCGCTACCTGCAGCGCCAGTATTGCGGATGGAATTGGCACTTGTACCATGAACTTTGGTTCTGGGTACTTGGGCCTCAATCCTAGTAGAAACCTGCCTTTCGCTCGATGTTTCCGCACGTAGCTGAGGCGAGGACAGCATCGCAAATAGTAATAAAGTTGCCCCAACGGGCCTCAGCCGAGTTGGCGCGCGCATACGATTGACGCCGCACAAGCGGGTAAAACGAAAGGATGACCAGTTGGACCCGGCTGACATTCGCGCCGTCGTAGTCTACAAGTGCAAACTTTTCGGGTCAAAGATCTGTCTGTCTCAGCGACCCATGGACGCTTTTTGAGGCATTCTCGCCAAGAACCGGGGCCCGCAACAACTGTGCGGTAAAGAGACTACGCACATATTGTACTGAACCAATCGGCAATTTCGTGGATCGCCAAAGACCGAGTCACCACCCCCGCGCGCACCGCGGCGCCGGGCATCCCGTAAACCACAGCGGTACTGGCACTTTCGGCAATGACTGTTCCGCCGGCCTGAATGATCGCACGTGCTCCCTGGACTCCGTCGTCGCCCATTCCCGTTAGGATGACACCGATTGCCTTCGCTCCGGCGGCTTTCGCGACGCTAAAAAACAATCGGTCGGCACTGGGCGCATAGCGATCACTCGGATCCGGAGCGGAGACCTTGATACGACATTCACCCGAACGAAGCCGCTCAAGTTCCATGCATCGTCGACCGGGACAAACAAAACCCCGACCGCCGATGACCATATCACCATCCTGAGCTTCAGTTACGTGCATCGGACTGCGACGATCAAGTCGCTCAGCAAATGTTCGCGTAAATTTGTCTGGCATATGCTGCGCAATGAGGATTGTGCTGCGAGGTCGCTCCGGAATCTTCGAAAAGGCCTCCATAAGTGCCGTGGGTCCGCCCGTCGAAGATGCAATTGCAATAAAGCTTCGGGGGGCCGCCGTGGTTGCGTGCGGTGTCGTCAAAGGACGCAGCGCGACCGCCTCAGGCATTCGACGAAAAGCGAGTGCCCCAGAACGCATATTTCTTGCAACCCGGATCTTTTGCAATAGCTCTGATCGGATACGGGAAAGTTCTGAATCAGCAAACCTATCGGGCTTTGCAATGAAGTCAAGCGCCCCTAAATCGAGCGCTTTGAAGACGTTTTCCTTTTGGCTGTAAGAGGATACAATAATCACGGGCATCGGATTTGTGCTCATCAAAATGCGCAAAAACGTGAATCCGTCCATGCGAGGCATTTCCAAATCGAGGGTGATGGCATCTGGCTTCAAGAGCGTGACCAACCGTAGAGCTTCGTCACCGTCGCTCGCTTTGCCAACGACTTCCACTTCGGGGTCTGAAGCTAATATTTCCGACAAACTTCTGCGGTTGAACGCCGAGTCATCGACGACCAGAACACGAAGTTTTGAATTTGTCAGCACGTCAACCTCGATTAGCGAGCACCCGGGTCCGGGCGCTCTTGGCTGTTGGGCTTTCGATAAACCAAATCTTCCGATAGGTGCACGAGCTCGAAAGCAGTAGTCACATTCAGCAGCGATTCGGAATGTCCCAATAGCAGTATTCCTCCTGGAACGAGACGTTCGTAGAGACTATCTATGACTTTGCGACGTGACCGAACATCCAAATAGATTAGCACATTACGACAAACCACCACATCTACGCGGCCAACGATGGCAGCCTTGCCCGTATCAAGTAGATTAAGTTGCCCAAAGTAGCACATTTTGCGGATTTTGTCGACAACATGAAAGCCATCTTCAGCTTCAATGAAATAGTTGCGACGGTACTCGAGAGGGGTGGTACGAAACGCGCCACCTCGATAGATTCCCCGGCGGGCAAACGTTACGTTTTGCTTGCAAATATCGCTACCGACCACACGGACATCCCAACCTTCGAAGAGGTCACTCTCGTGGATAAGCATCGCCAGCGTGTAGACTTCCTCGCCCGTCGAACATCCTGCGCTCCAAATGGCAAGGCGTCGTCGCGCAGAGTTGGATTCGTAAACGCGGGGCAATATCTCGTTCTTGAATGCCCTAAGCTGATATTCTTGTCGAAAAAAATAGGTCTCGTTGGTCGTGACGCGCTCAAGGACTTCGTCCAGTTCGTTTTGACCACGCACGTTGAAGCGTAGATATTTGTAGTATTCGTCGTAGCCCGACAATTGGAGGGTAGCCAATCGATCGGCAAGCCTGCGGTCGAACAATACTAGTGCCTCGTCGTCAAAGTGCAGCCCCGCGTGCGCATTCACCAAGTCCCTGAGTAATCGGAATTCGTTGGGTCGCAGGCGCAGAAGCGTCCCGGTCAAAGGCTCGGCAGTCATCTCGGTCGCCAGCTCCCGGGGTCGATGCCTGGTGTATTGCGACGCACATAGGAAACCATATCGACGTCGCCGAGTGCTCGAAGAAGCGCCTCCCTCACTAATGGTTCGGTCTCGATGGACAATTTGGTGCGCAGCAGTCCGTGGGCGACTTCTCCGCCTATTTTTCCCAAGAGATCGGCGGCGAGTCGCCGAACATCCCAGGCCTCGTGATCGAGGCACGCACCCAAATGAGCGCTTGCGCGCAGATCACTCTCGTTGGCGAGCATCTGTAATGACGATTTTACGACTTCAACGTCAAAATGTGCCAAACTGTCGATTAGCGCGTCAATTCTCCGAACGTCGTGAACTCGCGCGATCGCCTCAACTGCAGCAACGGCGACAATGGGCGCCCCGCTACGCGCCACAGGACGCAAGACAGCCAACGCACGAGGATTGTCCGATTCGCCGAGTGCCCGTATTGCAGTGACAACCAAATCCATATCGTCCGATACTCGTATGATATCAATCAGTCGCTCAATCGCGGAGGCATCCGCCGCCCGCCCAAGGGCGCGAACTGCCGCATGACGCACTTCAGATTCCTCATCTGTCAACGCGAACAGGGCCATGTCTGTCGAAGATGCGTGGCCGCATGAAACCAGTGCTTCCAGAGCTACCCGCCGAACGTGTGGTGAATCGTGCGCCATAGCGCGACTGAGAAACTCCGTGTCAACTGACCGATCGCAACCCGGAATATGACTCAACGTCGCCATAGTAACTACTGCCGCTAAAGCATGGGGACCGTCGACAGCAGTGTTGACAATCAGGCGCGCCGCGCACTCCGGGTGATGACGTACCATAGATTGCAAGGCGGCGATCGCGGATGCTTCGGCAATTTGAGCCGCGCGTCCGAAACAATGGAATGCACGCTCAAAGCAGGCCTCGTCGCTTACGCGTTCGAGAAATTCGAAGGCTGCGCGCAATACCGCCGCGCTCTCTGAGGATAACGCTAGTGAAACGGCAGCCAGTTCACTTGCACCAGGTACGGTGCCCGCCAATCGCCCCAACATTCCTATCGCTAGTGCTTGCGTGCGCGGCAACGTCGCGTGTAGCGCCCGTTCGCATAGCAACGAGGTCGCGACCGTGCCGAGTAAGGCCAAAGCAAGTTCGGCAGTCGCGGCTAATGAATCATCATCGAGCACTTCCAACACGGCACGGGCGGATGCCTCGTCGCCAATTGCCGCAAGCACGAGCACTGCCGCTTGTCGGTGTTCGATGACATCTCCATTCAGTAATTGAATCAGCCACGCTTGCCGCTGTTCGCCGAGTGTTGCGAGGATATTGCGAGCAACGAGTAGAGCAGGTTTGTCCCGGCTGATCCGATCGGCAAGAGCCAACACAACTAACGGGAAATCAGAATCAATACACTGATTCACTACGCGAGCCAGCATTTCTACCGAGCCCAAATCAGTCATCCGAGAAGCCGCAGACCATAGGGCACGACTTAGCCATGGATCGTTGACTAATGGGCCAATGCGCGCCCAACCCAAACTCACGCCGAGTTCGTTGATTGCTTCGAGGGCACTCAGGCGTTCAATAGGTTGCTTCGCTAGAAGGGCCAAGTGAAGAATGTCGACGAACTCGTTGGTGCAGCTCGACCCGACGTGGCCGAGCGCCTCTATTGCTGCAACTCGGACGTTCAGATCCTCGTCACTGGCGAGTGTTCGCAGAAGTGGCACAGCCGCTGGGTGGCGCGACTGACCTAAGGCGTCGGCCGCTAACTTGCGTCCATCCGCATCTAAAGCGTTGGCAGCCTCAGTTAGGACCTCGACTGTCACCTGACCCAATGCCGCCAATGCCTCAACCGCCGCATTTCGCAAGCCAACATTTTCATTCGGCTGCAGCGCCTTTGCAACTAGCTCTGCGATCTCTTTGGACGGGGGCAACTCGATAATCGCTTGAGTCGCCTCTTTGCGTACTCTCCAGTCTTCATCACCCAGGGCACGCATAAGCGAAGGCATTGACTCTGCACCGAGGTTCGCTAGCTCTCCGACAGCAATGCGTCGCACTTCAGGATCCGAAGCGGTCAGGGCCTGCTCGAGGCTATCGCGCGTCATCCTTTTAGACTCCCAGCGCTAAGTCGGATGTCGTCAAGGTTTAATGAATCTGAAATCGTCTCAAACTGTTCGATGTCCAAAACGAACACCATTGTGCCTTCGTGTGATGTCACACCCACTATGCCGCGCACCTTTTCGCCTCCTCCAAGACTTGGCGCAGGACGCAGATTGTGACCACCGGTTCCGAAAACGCCGGTAACGCGGTCAACAATTAAACCAATCGTTTTGCCATCAATGTCAACGAGTATCCATTTTGTTCGCCGTCGCTCGTCTAACTGAGGGGCACCGAACCGTGACCTCAAATCTACAATGGGCACAACCTCGCCGCGATGATCGGCGACCCCCGAGATGACATGCGGCGCATACGGCAGCCGTGTGAGCACGATGGGGTTGATTATCTCCTTAACGCAACCGATTGGGATTGCATAAGATACATCACCTACGGCAAAGCCCACTAAGCTCTTCTGCGGATCGGGACGATGTTTCGGTTGTATCATTGGCTGGTTTGATTCATCGCGGGACTACGGACGTCAAGTCGAGTAGCACCAGAACGTGACCCGGTGGACGTCCAATTCCAATGACGTGTTCCGAAACGTCGTTTCCAAACACGCCTGTCGCGAGTTCGATTTCGGTCTCGGTCAACCGTAGAACATGGCGCACTTCATCCACGTACAGACCAACGACCTCGCCCCCGCTTTCGGTAAGTAAAATTCTAGTCTTACGGGTCGAAGGCGCCTCCTGCAGGCGAAGCCGCGACCGTAAGTCAATGACGGTCACAAGTTGTCCGCGCACACTGCAAACTCCCTTGATATGGTCGGGTGCCCGTGGGACCGTCGTTAGCGGGGGCGGGCTCAGTATCTCCCGAATGCGGGTAAGTTCCACGCCATAGGACTGACCCGCCAACATTACGGCGAGAAACTCACGAATAGATTCCCTCTCACCGGAATCCCTCCGCATTGCTCGTCGCGATCCGAAATGTACAATCTCACCCATGAGTCAATCGCGCGGCCCGCGCCCCCCCATCTGAAGCGGCCAAAACCTCATCAATCAGGGCGCCTGCATCTATGACCAACCCTACGTGCTGATCCCCAAGTTCCGTTGCACCTGAAAAACCTCGGACTTGCGCAAGGGATTTGCCCAAGGATTTGATTATAATATCCTGCTGCCCGACAAGCTGGTCGACAACGAGTCCCAAACGCCTGCCGCCAAGTGCCGCCACGACAGCATATTGCCGACGCGGCGCTGGCGTCGATCGATTCAAGGCTAGCAGCCTGTCCAACCTTGCAATCGGCAACGTCGTGCCGCGCAATGTCATCACTTCTCTACCGTCGACGACTCGGAGGCCAGTATCATCAAATCCAATTGCCTCAGAAACGCTAGCCAATGGAATCGCAAATGTGTGCTCCGAAACGCGGATTAGCAGTGCACTTACAATGGCGAGGGTAATCGGGAGCGTAATCGTCATCTTCGTGCCGATTCCGTCCTCACTGTGAACATCAATGACACCACCAAGTTTGCTGATGTTGGTCTTGACGACGTCCATTCCCACGCCTCGACCGCTTACGTCATCTGCTTCCTCTCTTGTACTCACACCAGGCAGAAATATGAGCCCCAATATTTCGGCGCGGGTGAGTTCTTTCGCCTCATCGGCCGCAACTTTGCTCAATTGCACAGCTTTGCGTAAGACCGACTGACCGTCAATACCGCGGCCGTCGTCTTCGATCTCCAACAATACGTGATTGCCCTTTTGAAAAGCATTGAGAGCAATTGTACCCACGGTTGGTTTGCCAACGCTCAGTCGGCGATCCGCCGACTCTATGCCATGATCAATTGCATTTCGGATCATGTGCATCAGAGGGTCGCTTAACTCTTCAACAAGAAGCTTGTCGATTTCCGTTTCAGCCCCCGTTATCACGAGGCGAATCTCCTTGCCGAGGTCACGACTTATTTGGCGCACTACGCGACCCAATCGTTCAAAGACTTGACCAAGTGGAACCATTCTGACTTCGAGAATGCCGTCTTGCATTTCAGCAAGCCTGCGATCGAAATTTCTGTGCAAACGCAATAAGTCAGCGGCGCTTTGTCGTTGTCCTTCGCCACGCAATCTTTCAGCAAGTCGTGCCAGAGCCCCGCGCACAATCGCAAGTTCACCCACTATATTCATCAAGTGATCTAGTTTGCGAATGTCGACGCGAACCGTTTGACTAACGGAACGCAATGACCCAGTTAGGTCGGCAAGAATTCCGACTGGATGCTGTGCCGGTGTGATTGACCCCGCTTGCAAGGCTGCTGCCTTCACATTTGCTTCAACAGGGCTCAATTCCGATCGTCCCCATTCGGCTTGTTTCTGGCGACGGGGCACTTCCTCTATAATGAGATCGGCGCCCTCCAGCTCCGTGAGCAGCGAATTGAGATCGCGCTTCGAAGCGACGAGCAGATCGAGTTCGATCGAATCCACACTGGATGTGTCGCCGGTAGGCAGGTAGGTAATAATCTCGCCAATTTTCTTGACACGTTCTTTGATTTCCTCAAGACCCTTGTCTATCGTCACGAGATCAAAACGCACGCGAAGCCGAAAAAGCCTCAAGCCCTCAAGTATATTGGTACGAAGACGGTGCTCCTCGTATTCAGTTAAAACGGCGAGCAGCCCTGGATCAATGTCGTACTCGCTAGTAGCATCAGTGGAAGGCCCAGGTGCGGCACCGACTCGCCGAATCTGCGCGACGAGGCCTTCAATGAAGGACGGGGCGTGATCCTGCGTAGAATCGCGTTCCATTGACAGGGCTCGACCGTATCCTTCGACGGCTTTGAATAAGATATCTAGAATATTATCATCAAGGACAATTCGGCCCAATCTGAGGTCATCAAGTACATCTTCGAGGTGGTGTGACAACGCACCGATCATTGTCGCCCCGAAAAGGCTCGACAGTCCTTTGAGTGTATGAACCGCTCGAAATGCCTCATTGATCAGAGACGGGTCGGTGCCACCATTACGGCGAAGTTCATCGAGCGCCAAGAGATTGCGCGACAAATTCTCAATAATCTCCTGCGCTTCGGAGAAATAATCTTCGCGAGCCTTGTCGCTCGGATCAGTCATCGTCCGGCATGTCCGTTAGGCCCAGTTGGAGCACCACCTGCGCCGCGAGTTGTTGCGACGTAAACGGTTTGGCAAGGTAGGCGTTAGCCCCCAGAGTCAAGCCTCGTTCACGATCTTTTTCAGAGGACTGCGTTGAAATAAGAATGACCGGCGTCGTTCGATGTGCGTCGCTTCGCCTCACGAAGGAAAGTAATTCAAGCCCGTTGATGTCCGGCATGTTTATGTCGGAGATGACCAAATCCCAGCGACCTCTGGGCAACAGCCGAAGCGCATCGAACCCACTCGTTGCTTCAACAATTTCGAATCGACATTTTGGCTGCAATTCAGCTTCCAATGCCGTTCGAACAAAGCTTCGCATGCTGTGCGAGTCTTCCACAATCAGAACACGCATCATCTGGGCCGTCCCCGCAGCGCCGATCGATTGAGTGCATTGTTACGAACCATCAGAACGTCGCCCCGGACATACGCCGGCATTTTCAGTCTTTAGCGAATCATGAGACAGCAATATATCCTAGAGTGCATTTCAATCGCAGGAAACGACACAAGTTCACCGACGCGCCACCGGCCAGCTCACCGATGAAATTGGCGTGATAAATGAAGTCGGCCTAAAATCCAGTATCAAACCGCCAGCATAGAATTTTCGGCTGATCCGGACGATTGTTCGGCAGAAGTCCGAAAGGCCAAGTAGTAATGGCTCAGCAGATGTTTTTGATTTCTGAAACGCCACAAGCAAGGGAAGTTCTTCCAGCATCGCCGGGCGAATTCAATCCGCTTGTTCTGGGTCCAATTCGACTATGGCCGCCCATTGTGCTCGCTCCCATGGCAGGCGTAACCAACTATCCGTTTCGCTCATTGTGTCGGGAGTTCGGCGCACCGCTGTGCGTTGGCGAAATGGTAACGGCCCGACCATTGGTAGAGCGAGTCAAGCGCACTTTGGCATTGGCGACATTTGGCCATGGCGAGGTGCCCAAGAGCATTCAGCTTTACGGGACAGATCCGTATTGGATCGCCGAAGCGGTAAAATACTTGATCGCCGAGGCTGGCGCACACCATGTTGATCTGAACTTTGGTTGTCCGGTTCGCAAAGTGACGCGTCAGGGAGGCGGGGCGGCTCTTCCTCACAAGCCTCGACTGCTGGCGAAAATCATTCGAGCCGCGGTCTCAAGTGCAGGCGGTGTCCCCATCACGACAAAATTTCGCATGGGTATCGACAGCGAACACGTGGTGTATCTACAAACCGGTCGAATTGCACAGGAAGAAGGGTGTGCGGCGGTTACACTTCATGCCAGGACCGCAGCCCAATTGTATGCTGAAAACGCGGATTGGGCAGCCATCCGTGCATTGAAGCAAAGTCTATCGATTCCGGTTCTAGGTAACGGTGATGTATGGGAAGCCGCCGACGCGATTCGCATGATGAGACAGACGGGCTGCGATGGCGTCGTCATAGGTCGAGGTTGCCTGGGGCGTCCCTGGCTATTTCGGGAATTGTTGGCACTCTTCGGAGGGGAACGGCCACCCAGCGCGCCCACCGTCGGTCAGGTAATTGATATCATGCTCAACCATGCAAACCGACAAGTGGCATGGCTCGGGGAAACCGCGGGTTTGAGGACATTTCGTCGGCAGGCCGCCTGGTATACAAAAGGATTTCGCGCCTCGGCGGCGCTGCGTCAGCACCTAATGAGCGTAGATTCGCTTGAGAATCTTAATCGCGTCGTGGCAGCGCTTGATCGCAGTGCACCATTTCCACTGGCGTCCTTGCGCGTCCGGCGTTGCAAGGATTCGGGGACGCAACAAGTAGCACTTCCCCCCGGGTACCTAGACAATCCCAACGACGAAACCTTGCCAACAGAACATGACGCCTCTGACGGTGGATGACCCCGACGAATGACCCAAAGCATGCCAGTGCGTATCGAGATTTGATCGAGCTTGCGCTAAATTGCTTGACGCAAGACTGAACGCAACTACGCTACGGCTTCTAATGAAGTGGTGGGCTCGATTCAATCAGCTGAAGCGACACCGATGGCTGCCTTTCTTCCTGCCGGTTGTCGGGACCTTGTTCTATATAGCGTTAGCCTTGCTCGTGGTTCCTAGCGACCTAGGTGAAAAAGTGGACAACGAGAACGGTGATGTTGAGAAGCCGCCAACGAGCGCAGTGAAGCGTACGCGAAGCGTGGATACCACGCGACGGTTAACCCACCTGGAATCAACCCCACCCGTTCAATCGGCTGTACCTTCCGCTTCGCCAGCAATTCGTAACCTCGATTTTGCGCCTCCAAGTCCGTAGGTTGCTTCTACTCCAAGTCAACGTCGCCTCTGAGACGCAGAAGGTTTCTCCTCTCCAATTTCGTGGGGCGACCTGTGCCCCTGGGTCTGGGAGCAACGCGTTGCTCGCGTGACGGTGGCGGAGGTGATCGATCTTCGTATAACTCCCGAGCTAATGGCGGGGAAAGGCGTTTTCCGTGAATGCTCCGGACTAGCAATATCACTGGACCCCTCGGGGCGTCAGCAACGATCGTGTCACCTATGCGCACAATGCGACTGCTCTTCGCCACATTTTCATTTACCTTCACGTGGCCTGCCTCACACGCTTCTTGAGCATTGGTTCGCGACTTGAATATTCGGGCAGCGCATAACCACTGGTCGAGTCGCACTTCGTCCATGTCTGACAAGGTAGCGCATTTGAGCATGAGCACCAGAACACCGTAAGACTTCGGCTGCGCCGCGCACTTGGAAGTAGGATCGTGTGGGTAAGATCGCATCGCAACGGTTGGGTCGATATTTCCGGCAAGCTCGCTGGCGTTTTGTGTAGTATCTGTGCTGCGCGATGCCGGCTCGTTTTTCTGTTGCAATAAATCCCACAAATCACCCAACTCCGGCCGACGAACGCGCGCGGTTACTTTCCGCACCGCTGGGATTTGGTCAATTATTCACCGATCACATGCTGTTGATACCTTATCGGACTGGTGAAGGCTGGCTGCAGGGAACTTTGAAATCCTATCAGCCAATCGAGATCGATCCGGCTTCTGCGGTCCTGCATTATGGACAATCCATTTTCGAAGGCTTCAAGGCATTTCGTCAAGCCGACGGCGGCATCTCGACGTTTAGACCCGACGCCAACGCGCGACGATTTCGGAACTCAGCGCGGCGGTTGGCCATGCCCGAGATGCCAGTCGAAATGTTTGTGGATGCGGCCGACATGCTAATCGAGCAGGATCGGGATTGGGTGCCGTTCACTAGGGGGACCAGCCTCTATATGCGACCATTGCTGATTGCCACGGAGTGTTGCTTGGGAGTGAGACCGTCTAGCGCGTATTTGTTCATATTGATCGCTTCGCCAACGGGAGACTACTTCCAAGGTGGCGCAAATCCTGTCAGCGTTTGGATTTGCGAGGATTACGTTCGAGCCGCTCCAGGTGGAACGGGCGAGGCAAAATTTGGGGGGAACTACGCCGCAAGCCTGATTGCGCAAGCGGAGGCCACAGAACGAGGGTGTGCGCAGGTGGTCTGGTTGGATGCCATAAATCGAAATCATGTCGAAGAAATGGGCGGAATGAATATCTTTTTCGTCTATCAAGAGCAAGGGCGCACGACTTTGGTAACACCAAAGCTTACAGGCTCGTTACTGCCAGGCATAACACGCGAGAGCCTGCTCTTGATTGGACCCTCGCTCGGCTTTTTGGTGGAAGAGCGGACAATTAGCCTTGATGAATGGATGTCCGCCGTGAAAGAAGGGCGAATGACCGAGGCATTCGCCTGTGGCACCGCAGCCGTCATAACGCCGATTGGATCACTTTGCAGTCAGCGGGGCGATCTTGTCATCGGTGACGGCAAGGGCGGCCCTGTCGCACGGCGACTACGGGATTGCTTGCTAACCATTCAATATGGCGAAGCGCCGGACGTATTTGGGTGGATGCACCGCGTGTGCTAGAACACTTTTCAATTGCTTGTGACGCAATTGTGGGGGCGCCCTTCGTGCGCGAAAAGTGTTCTAATTTTAATAGGTAGGGGCCTTAATCCGTTCGACCATTCTTGATTCCCGGCAGTGGTGGCGGGACGGATATACGGGCCGCAGCGGGAATGCTGCTGGCGGCGCGTCCCATAGGCAGCGGCGGAGGTCGCACTGATGAACGATTCGCGGCTGTGCCGTCTTTGCGGCGACGTTCTTCGAACACCACAAGCTTCACGAGCGCCTCCGTATCGGCTTCGCTAATAGGCGGGCGTGTAACGTCGATACTTGGCTCGAGCAGCTCCGCTAGCGCCAGCATTGCAGTTCGGAGTTGGCTTTCATTAGGAAATGATTCGTGAATGCACTCGGCTCGCTCATCGTCCGACGTGGCATCGAATAGGTCCGCGTACATTGATTCGATCGAGAGTAGTATCGGAGTCGATAGCTGCTCTAAGTTGAGCGGAAGCCTGCCGATCTCTCGAAGGCGCTCGATGGCCGTCGCTCTGACGTCATCTTCCGGGCCACGCGTCTCCGTGGAGGAAGGTGGGGCGGCCCCGCTTGCGGAACTGATGACATCCTCCGAATGGATCGAAGGGTTACTGCCGGTCGGTTTTGGGGGACGCTTGGCACCCGTAATCGAAGTGCTGGCAGTTCGCAAACTCGAAGGCACATCATTCTCCCGTCCCCTTAGTATACCCTTCTGATCGCCGACGAAACCATAGGGTTCCGCGATGCGTTGCACGATTACATTTTGCCAAATGATTTCGAGCGGAACAAACCCAATGAGCTTTGCCAAGGGTACGACGTCTAGGAGCCGCTCTTCATCCAGTGGCAACTTATCTCGACCCACCTGCATTGCCCTCGTAACAACACGACGTAACTCCTCGACGGGAAGGCAGGACGCTAGTCGATCAAATCCAATTCCATCGATAATGTCCTGTAATGAAAGGAGGGACTCCTCGATGCCGCAACTCACTAAGAACGTCAAGCGCCGCACGGCGCGCTCATGGGCGGTCTCACCGTCGGACGGCGTCGTAAGGTAAAATGTGTCCTCAAACATGAAGTGCCACAAGAGCGGGGCCTTAAGGTAGCGCACGCGATCATCGGCCGGAAATAGTTCGAGCACGGCTTCGGGGGTTGTCACATTCTCATCAAGAGCAAGACGCAAGTCTTCGGTCGCCGAGGCGATCGACTTCTTCGAAGCCATTCTTTCGTGAACCTCGGCCAACTTAATTAGCAGACGCGCACGAAGCTCATCCGCGTCCGCCAACGCTTGCATGATTGTGTCAGGACCAAAATGCTGCAAGAAATCATCCGGTGTTTGCCAGGCGTTAACGAGAGTATGCTGAAGCGCCCGCGACAAAAGTCGCGACGAAGTGGACGCGAGATCGGAAGGATAAGACGTGGGGGAATCGACTTCGCTCGAATGCGACATGGTGGCGGGATGTTAGCTTTTGGGTGACCCGGTTCCCAGCCGTCTCGTCTGAAAATGGCAAAAAGTACTTGGCCCGGCCCAGTAATGGATGTGGGCGCTGCGTTATAATCGATTCGACCCGTCAGCCAGTCTAGCCAGTCGGGCTCCTTCGTGTCGGAATTGACATTCTTTTCGGCGACGAGCGAGAGTATTACACGCTCTCCACCGTCCAAAATCCGAGGCTGTCCCTATGATTATATTTGCCTCTGCTAGTTCCCGACCAAAACTTGTCGCCTATCGAATCCTATCGTCCGGGCTCTGCGCAGGTGCCTTGTTTTTCGCTGCGCAGGCACAGGCGCAGAGCATTATCAAACAGCCCGGAAACCACACCCCCTATTCGGTCGATCTGGAGCCGCACGCGGTTCTAGGCCTTGATGATGCCTATTACGGTGGAGGTGGGTTTGGCCTCGGGATGCGCGCAACGATTCCATTTTTACGGAACGGGCCGGTCTCGACCATCAACAATGACATGGGTATTGGTTTTGGCCTCGACTGGGTCACCCGGGGGTCATGCAATAACGGGTTTTATTACGGTCAACCTAATGGTTACTACAATAACTGTTCCGCTTACGCGCTCTACGTGCCGATTGTGCTCCAGTGGAACTTCTACATCACCGATATCATTACCGTATACGGTGAACCTGGATTTGCTTTGCGCTACTCGCACTTGAGCTGGAACACCAACGTAGCGGTGAATGGTTACCCGCTTGGTTACCAATACTCGAATTCCTATACGGATCCCGTTTTGTATCTCGCAGGCGGTGCTAAATTCATGTTTGGCAAATCGGTAGGGCTCAACGTCCGGGCTGGTTTTCCCTATTTCTCTGTCGGCGTATCCATTTTGCTTTGAGCGGCAACCTTATTTCCCCTTTCGGGGGCATCTGAATTCGCCTAGCGAGATCCAGACGCCAGAATTTCTATAGGCATTCAATGGCCTCGAACAAAGACCCCGCAATTAGCTCAAATTTGACGAATCGCATCTTCGAGGACATGCGACGACAAATACTAAATGGCGAATTTGCACCAGGGGAGCGGCTGCCGGGCGAACGCGAACTCGCGCAAACGTATGACACTAATCGCAATACGCTGAGAGAGGCAGTGCGGCGACTAGAGCAATTGCGGCTGGTTACGGTACGTCATGGTCAGGGTGTAACAGTAACGGATTTTCGCCGAACTGGAACACTCGAGCTCTTGGGACCATTTCTGGAAACAGCGCCGGATTTGGGCGAGGTCACTCACATTGTCGAAGATTTGTTGCCCGCTCGCCTAATCGTTTTGGAATTCGCGACCCGACTAGCAATTCGACGCGCTACCGACACTGATTGCCAAAGACTGCAAGATATTACGGAATTGCTGATTGCCGCCTTCGAACGGGGAGATCGCGTTCTTATAGCGCACGGCTTTCACCGCTGGGTGGATGCCCTCGTTGAGGCAAGCCATTCGTTGACGATTCGGTGGGTAGCAAACCCATTTCTGGAACTTTACCGCGACCTCATAGATAGATTCCCTACCTTGTGGCTTCTAGACCCAGGGTTTCCGGACCATTTGCGCCAACTAATGCAAGCGTTTCGTCAAAGCGACGAGGAACGCGCAATTGCGACCACGCGCAAGTACTATGAAAGCGTCGACGGGGAACTGATCCGGCTGCTCGATGCTCTGTTGTCGCTGAAGCGACACACCGCGGCGTCAAAAAAAGCTGCTGAATTAGGCGAGGCCGAGGATCCCAGGGTCCGCGCTCATTAATGAGAACACTGAACATTTGAACAACTGAGCAAAATATCCGTATTTTTCCGTTTCACCCGCGAGCAATGGATGCTAGCGGTGGGGCGTTGACTCCGCCGAATCAATAATAATCGGCGGCGTGCGCGAAGACCGCGGCCTAGCCGCTCGCGCTGGAAGCCAGCCAATATGAGTAAACGTGTCCCTGCCGTGCGTCGCAAATCTTCCACCCAAGTTTCGAATCGTTCGGCTTCAATTAAGCAAAGAACTAAGCGGCCAGCGCCCACCAAGAAGGCCCCGCCATTGGCAAGAAAACCGCGGACCACTGTCGCGCCGGTAGCGAATGCCAAGAAATCGTTGCGTCCAAAGGCGGTGTCCGGCAAGAAAAGGAACGCGGCCTCAGCGTCAACTGTCCGAAAACGATCCACAGCGGCCAAAGTAGTTCGAAAGCTCAGCAAGCTCGCGCAAAAAGCAGCAGCTAACAAGCGTCGTCCGGCAAGGTCTCGTTCGTCCGAAAAGACCGTAAAGTCCAAGAAGCAACTGCGCGTCGTGAAGAAATCAGTGAAAAAGATTGTTCGCGTACGGGCCACTACCGTGCAAGCCGCGCCACTGACGCCTCGCTCAATAGCACCACCCGCACTTGCAGAACCCGTGGCTCCTCCCAAAAGTCGTGCCCGCAGCTCGGCAAAAACCATTGTTCGAGCGGCCTATGTAAGTCCAGCGCAGCGGGTGCTCGAAGCGCAACAGGCGGCACAAATCCGGTCACGCCGAGCGCAAACGGCCAAAGTTGATGCACCAAGTCGCGTAGAACCAACCCCTGCGTCGGACGTTAGTTCTTCGGTTGACAACGCAGGCATCGGTTCCGAGCCGAGAACTAGCGCCGCGTTCGTCCGGCGCGGTCGACTGGGTCCAAGGGATACCAATTCAGGACCTGGGTCGGAACCACTTATGGGGTCGGGTGCTACCGCGGGATCTTTTGACAAGGAATGGCGCAAGATTGTGGCAACCGCGGAGGGAGCTTCGGTTACGCTCGATCGTGAACTTGTGCAAAGCTGGCTAGAGCCTTGGCTCGGCGGCAAAGACACGTTAGCACTTATCCAATCGGCGTTTGACAGCAGCGACGCCTATTTTATTGCGACACAGGCACTTGAGCGGAAGACTTTGCTGCTTCAACGCTCCAGCAGCGAAGCCACTGAGATTGCAGCTCGCTGGAGCCGCCTCGGCCTGAGCGTATTTGCACTTCAGGGCTCGGAGGAAGAGCGCAAATCCATTTTGGGCCGATTCGCGACAGCGAATTGCGGCACGCTAGTTGTGCCCTTGGAAGTCTTCGACGACAGCTCATTGACCGGGGAATTACAGCAATTAAAAGTACAAGGAATCGTCGCCGAAGAAGCACAACGCGTGTCGGAATTGTCCTTTGATTTCGATATCGCTTATGACCGCATTCCCAATATTCTGACCCAATTGGGGAGGCCGCCGACCCTGGCTGTACTGCGCTCAGCGCCGCCCAGCGTGCGCACTGATCTCCCGCATCGATTGGGACTTAGAAGTCCCCAACGTGTTGATCTTCAGCCTTTGCCGGAGACAATTGCTCTTGAAGTGCCCGTCGTAGACATACCCCACCGTGGCGGGACATTGCTCGAGCGGGTGAGCCAGGCCAATTGTCCGATTATGGTCCTTTGCTCGGCGGCAGAGGAAGTTGAGGAAGTTCTGGAAGTATTAGCGCGAGCATCGGTGCCGGCACGCGCTTCACATGGGCTTTCTGGAATGCAACGAGCGCCACTAACTCCGCCGATCACAGGGAATACCCAAGTCGTTACAGTCGGTATCAGTGGCATACCTTCCAGTCGCGATCCCCGGCCTCGAACGCTTATCAATTATCATGCACCAAGTTCCCTCGAACAATATTCACGAGACTTAGGCAGGCTCGATACCGCCTCTGGCAACACGTCCGCGATTGTGCTGGCCGCCTTGGAGGACGAGCCTCAAATGCGCCAATGGTTGGACCGGCAGCGCCCCCGTCCCGAAGATCTCATGCAAGTTGCGACGGTGCTCAGTCAACATGCAGGTCCAGGAAAGATGGCGCTGGTTGACACGCTTTCGGCATCGGTGGGCGTGGGTCGCGCACGACTAGAGTCGTTGCTCCGGCTACTCGCCAACGCGGGCTGGGTCGAACACAAGCAGGACTGGGTGCGCGTTCCGGAATCATGTACGGACTTGCTCGATCGAGCGCGTGCCTTGGCTGCGCGTCTGCGATCATTACGCGAGCGCGATCATCAACGCATGCGTTCAGTTTCGGCATATGTTATTGGTCGCAATTGTCGGCATGAATCAATGCGACGACATTTCGGAACCGCAGCGCAGCGGCCCTGCGGTGTATGTGACAATTGTCGCACCAAAGCCACTCACGCGGCGGTCAACGGAAGCCAACCCCAGGCCGAGCCGGTTTCGCAAAGCACGCCAATTGTGGAATGGCTAACTGAGCCATCCGGATAACGTCGGTTGGGGGAGTATTTTGCCGAAGTCGGCGTGAGCGTCGATCTTCTTGTGCGGTGCTTAGGTTCCCAGGCTTGGCAATGGCCTTTTCGCGAGTACTCTTGGGTCGTCGTGGACGACTTCCGCCCAGATCCCAAGAACTTGCTGCTGCGTCTTGGCGCAGTTACGGCCGCTGATATCGTGCTCATCGCGCAGCAATGCCTGAGGCTGGGAAATTGGGAATTAGCGCGCGAGCTGTGTGCAGCTGGCTTGTTGCAAGTTGAAAACGATCCGGCCCTGCGTATCACGAGGGCCATGGTTGAACTGGGAGCGGGCAATATTACCGAGGCGGAGCAGATGCTTTGGCGTGTGCGCCACGACAACCCTGATCATTTAATCGCAGCTTATACGGCGGCCTGGATGAATATCGAGCGGGGTCAGCTGGCGACCGCCATTGATGACCTATTAGAGGTGGTACAGGCATTCCCAGACTATCCGGCTGCGCTGGGAACGCTAGCGACCGTACTCATGCCTGGGCCCAGTTATCGCGAAGTACTGGCATTTATTCATCAAGCGCTTCGACCTGCTACCTATCTCGAGATTGGTGTCGAGACCGGTGCGACCTTGCGACTAGCCCAAAGGTGCAGGCTAGCCATCGGTGTGGATCCGGATCTCACTTCGCTGCGTCAGGATGACGCAATCCGACACGCTCAACTTCGAAAATGCACTAGTGATGAGTTCTTTGGAATTCAGACATTGGCCTCCGCCTTTGATGAGCAGCCGTTGGATCTGATATTCATCGACGGCATGCACCAATTCGAGTTTGTGCTCCGCGATTTTTGCAATGCCGAACGCTGGGCACATTCGAATACCACCGTGATACTTCATGACGTTCTACCGATTATACCCCTCGTCGCCGAGCGAGAGCGTCAGACAAAATTCTGGGTGGGCGACGCCTGGAAAACCCTTTGGTTACTGCTCGAACTTCGCCCAGACCTGAGGATTCGAATTATTCCAACACCTCCTTCCGGACTCGCGATTATTCGTGGTCTTAACGTTGCGAATACTCCCGAAGAATCACGCTGGAATGCTGGCATCCATCGATATCTCGAATTGCCCTATCCGAATGAAAAACCAGGACATTGGCCAAAACACCTGCCATTGGTGGCCAACTCGAGGATTGGATGGAGCCAAGCATTGGATGCACTCGAGGCGCCACCGTGATGCATTCAGAAATACTTGAGGCAATCCTACGCGTACCGTCAGTATTGTTCGAGTACCAAGCCTGGCTCGCAGAGAATTCGGCACTCGTCAACGATGATTACCTGTTTTATAAGTCGAAAGTGCGATTCGAGCCCCGCGATGCTGATCGCTTGGCAGTGCCCGATACATTAGTTGTCTTGGACCTCGGTCAGGACGCATGCGTTCAGATTTCCGAGCAAGCGCCTGCGATCCGCATACCGTCCATTCCACGAAAGCTCGTAGATCGAGTGATCGTGGCCCTGCGGGAGCAGCCGTACTATGTTGAATTGCCAGTGCTCTCGGGTGTCACGTTTGCACAGATTGAACAACTGCTCCGCGTCGGCTTTGGGCGATTTATCTTTGCCCCAACGGCATTGCAGGAATTGGAGACTCAGGCCTGCGCCGCGGAAATCGTGCGGTTTCCGGGTTCACCCTATGAGATTGTCCGAAACTACTGGCAAAATCTTGGTGTGCTTTGCGCCGAGGTGAGGCGCGCTGGCAACACATCAAGGGATGCCTCATCGTTTACGGCCTGGCTACGCGGGATACACGCCACGCTGCTCTTGGGAGAAGACCTTCGCACATTTTACTGCCCAGCTAGCCCAATCGCGCGGCTCCGCGCAACACCGGGAACTCTGTACCATCATTCAACCGAAACCGTAAGCACTGACCTTGGCACGTTTATCGTTAAAGGTCCGCGTGTCAAAGTTTCCCAAGTGGGCGGAGAGCGGTACCACGCGATGGTCCATCAATCACTGGAAGCCCGGTTTCCGGCGCCAAATTGGCATCAAGTAGTCGATAACGGCGTTCCCTGGGGGTCCATTATTCGTGCGCGTTCACGCTTGGAAAGCACTGCCTGTGATTGGTTTCTTCCCCCGCGTCCAATGTTGGATGCTCACTGGGATGGGCTCCACTCTGCGTGGGCTAAGGCTGTGGCCGCAACTACCGCCGCTGATGAGCTGACTTGCGTGCGACAGCTCGCACGTTTTCATTGGAGCTTTGTTCATCTGCACCCGTTTGCCTGCGCGAATCAGAGTTTAGCGTTCGGGCTTGTCAACGCCTTGCTAAACCAAGTCAAATCCTGCGGTATTCCGCATTTGGTGCTTGATCACATGGCTTTGCGTTTAGACTGCGAAAGTTACGTTCGCCTATTTACCCGCGCCGCAAGGTATTGGACCACAATTAAGTCCGACGCACTGCTTCAACACAAAGACCGAATGCAAAAGCGTCAGGCATTGGACACCTTCGTGACACGTCTCGACACGGCAAAGGACGATGCAGGCGCTCGTGCGATTGTCGAGCAAGATCCACAGGGTGCTCAATTGGCGTTGTTAATTGACGGGTAACCGCGGACGTTCCCAGAGCGGCCTTTTGATGTCGATCCGGCACGGGAAAGGCGCGGGGCGTTGACCAAGCGCCAGCCGGATCTCATCACGACTGGCTGTATCCGCTGTGGAATCGATGGCTCTTGGCGCTTGCCCCCAGGTTCGTGATAGGGTCACCAACTGAGCACCTGGGACTGCAACGTATGAGCAAGAGATTTAAGGGCATCATTCTCGCCGGCGGCAGTGGCACCCGACTTTATCCGTTGACGCAGGTCATTTCCAAACAACTTCTGCCTGTCTACGACAAGCCCATGATTTACTACCCACTCTCAGTTCTCGTGTTGGCTGGAGTTCGGGACATCCTGGTTATCTCAACACCACAAGACCTGCCGCTATTTGAGCGATTATTGGGGAATGGTTCTGACCTCGGAATCGAGTTCAGTTATGCCGCTCAATCTGCCCCTAATGGGCTCGCTGAAGCATTCATAATCGGGCGAGATTTCGTCGGCTCGAGTTCCGTGTGCTTAGTCTTGGGCGACAACATATTCTATGGTGCCGGGCTGGCCCACTGCTTGCGCCAGGCGATCAAACGTTTGGACGGTGCCATGCTATTTGGCTACCGTGTCGAAGATCCCGAACGTTACGGTGTGGCCGACGTGGGTCCTGACGGCAAATTGCGAGGCATCGAGGAAAAGCCTAAGGAACCTAAGAGCAAGATCGCCGTAACTGGTCTGTACTTCTATGACAACCAGGTGCTCGATATCGCAGCCGGCCTTCTCCCTTCCCCTCGCGGCGAGCTTGAGATCACCGACATCAACAACGCTTACATAGCACAAGGGCGCGCTTCAATGGAAATCCTTGGACGCGGCTATGCGTGGCTCGACACGGGCACTCAGGAGAGCCTCCTCGATGCGGGGCACTTCGTTGCAGCCATTGAACGTCGCCAAGGCACGCACATCGCTTGTCTGGAAGAAATTGCCTATCGCATGCATTATATTGACGCTGACCAACTTCGCCGCTTGTCGCAAAGGTGTGGTAAGAGTCAATATGGGCGCTATCTGCTGCGAGTACTCGAAGAAAACGCGGAGTTATAATAGAAATGCAGGTATCCGATCTGGGTCTTTCAGGTGTCAAGCTTGTTCGCCCGCGCGTCTTTCGCGACGGTCGCGGTTTCTTTCTCGAAACATTCAGTGAAATTCCCTACGCTCAAGCGGGGATTGACGTGGCATTTGTGCAGGACAATCATTCGCGCTCGTTCGAAGGTACATTGAGGGGCCTGCACTATCAATCGAGCCCCGGGCAGGCAAAGCTCGTTCGTGCTGCCACCGGTCGGATTTGGGACGTCGTCGTTGATATTCGACCGGAGTCATCGACATTCGGGCGGTGGGAAGGCACGGTTCTCGATGCCGAGGAGCACGCGCAGATCTTCGTACCGCTGGGTTTTGCCCATGGTTTCTGCGTCTTGAGCGAATTTGCCGATGTCGTCTACAAGGTGAGCAGTCCGTACAATCCGGCAACGGAATGCTCAATTCGCTACAACGATCCCGAGCTGGCGGTGGATTGGCCCGTCGCCGATCCGTTGCTCTCCGACCGAGACCTTAAGTCCGAATCATTTGCCGCTTTCCGCACGCGAGTTATACCGTGAAAATCTGGGTAACTGGCAGTGGCGGAATGCTGGCCCGCGCGGTCAAGGCGAAGTTGAAGGCGGCAAATATCGAAACCGTCGCGACTGACCTTGATCTTGACATTGGCGATGCCAAAGCCGTTCTTGAATTTGCCCAAGACAACCGGTTCAGTCATGTGGTCAATTGTGCGGCCTATACGCGGGTGGATGACGCTGAAACGGAAGTCGAAGCAGCCCATCGAGTTAATGCCCTAGGCCCCGGTAATCTCGCTCTGGCCGCCACTCAGACCGGCTCAAGTTTGGTGCACTTCTCCACGGATTATGTATTCGATGGACGAGCGAGCCAGCCGTACACGGAAGATATGCCCTGTGCCCCTCCCAGCGTCTATGGTCGAACTAAGCTTCAGGGTGAACAATTGGTTTTGGCCACCCTGCCGCTTGGAAGAGCTGATGTTCGGCGAGTACACTTGATGCGTACATCCTGGCTATTTGGCGAAGGGGGAAACAACTTCGTCGCCACTATGCTGAAACTCATGGCAGACAGGGAGATGCTTCGTGTGGTGGACGACCAATTTGGGCGACCCACGTACACGGTGGATCTCGCCGAAGCCACACTATGCCTCGCAGGAATTCTTCCCGACACCAAAGTGGCCGATTCGGGCATTTACCATTTTGCCAATGCAGGCGAAACGAGCTGGTACGGGTTTTCCAAGAGTATTCTCGCCCGGTCGCGAGAGCTTGGAATTGACTTGCGCACTCACACAATTGAACCCGTATCGACGGCTGAATACCCACGGCCAGCGCCGCGCCCAGCCTATTCCGTGCTTTCCACCAGTCGCTTTGAGCTCGTGATGGGAAGCGCTCCACGGCCCTGGGAAACCGCATTGACAGATTACCTAATCGGGATAAGGCAGAACCAACATTAATGTCTAACCTAAGAACACCGCACAATGTGCTTGTGACCGGCGGATGCGGCTTTATTGGTTCCGCATTCATTCGCTTTTTATTTCGCCAGACGGACTTCACTGGAAAGGTCTTCGACCTCGATTTGCTTACGTATGCAGCTAACCCAGAGAACGTCGCCGGGTGCGTGGATGAATCACGCTACGAACTTGTCCGCGGCGATATCTGCGATGCAAAACTCGTGGAGAAGATTTGCCGGGACCGCGCCATAGACACGGTGGTTCACTTCGCTGCCGAGAGCCACGTTGACCGCAGTATCCTCGGCCCCGACGTGTTCATCCAGACCAACATAGTCGGCACACAACGGTTACTCGAAGTAGTGCGTGCCCTGCCTAGCATTCACTTTCATCATGTTTCCACCGACGAAGTGTATGGCTCACTGGGACCCACCGGATATTTTACCGAGACCACGGCGTATCTACCCAGCTCACCGTATTCAGCATCGAAAGCCGCTTCAGATCATCTGGTAAGAGCGTACGTACATACGTACGGCATTCGGGCAACATTGTCGAATTGCAGCAACAACTATGGACCGTGTCAGTTTCCCGAGAAGATGCTGCCGTTAATGCTTCTCAACATGCTCGAAGGTCGGCCATTGCCGGTCTACGGGGACGGCTCCAACATACGAGACTGGCTCTACGTCGACGACCACGCCGAGGCGATTTGGACCATTGTCCGCTTAGGTGATCTAGGCGAGACATACAACGTCGGGGGCGAGGCAGAATGGACAAATCTAGCACTCTTGCATCGATTGATTGAGGTCGTAGCCGAAATGACAAACCGTGACTCCGCGTCACTGAAAGAACTGATCACATTCGTAAAAGATCGCCCCGGACACGATCTCAGATACGCAATTGACTGCACTAAAGTGAAGCGCGAGCTTGGCTGGTCGCAACGCCACGACATCAACAGCGGCCTGCGCGACACCGTACGCTGGTATCTCGACCACCCCGAATGGGTGACAAGCGTCCGCAGCGGAGCTTATCGGAATTGGATTGAACAGAACTACGGGACACGGTAGCTCAATCTGGATTGCAATTTACCCATGGCCATCCGGGCCGTGGCCGCTCGGTCCAATTTTCCCGTCGAGGTCATAACGAACTCTGACATTGTCGCCAATGCCCGCGGTCGTTTGAATGAAGCCAGCCGTTGTGTTATTTGCCATTCGAACTCTGCGCGGTCCAACGTGAAGCCTTCACGCAAGATCAACGCGGCTGCAACCTGTTCACCCCGAATCGCGTCAGGAATTCCGAATACGCAGGCGCGTTCTATCGCAGGCAAAGCTTCGAGAGCCCGCTCGACCTCGGCTGGAGCCACATTTTCACCCCCGGTCACGATGCGATCCGAAGAACGGCCCATCACGGTGAGTCTGCCGTTCTTAGCGATTCGACCCCAGTCGCCCGTGTGAAACCATCCGTCGCGCAAGTTGGGGCCTACGCTCGCGGGACCACGCACCGACATCGGGGCTGATTGCGCTGCTCCAGAGACTGCATCGCTCACGTAGCCATCAAACAGCATGGGGCCGCGCACCACGATTTCTTCCCCAACAAGCTTGACTTCAACGTTCGCCAGTGGCGGGCCAACATCGTGGCAAGGTCCAATTAGCGATCTCATGTCGGACGGGAGTTGTGTCGCAACTTGAGATGCGGTCTCCGTCATTCCGTAGGTGGTCAACACCGGAATTCGACTGGTCCTTGCCGCACCGACCAACCAAGGATCCGCGTGCATTCCACCGAGAAGCATGACGCGCAGCTTGGAACCTTTGAGCTGGTAGTCGCCTGCAAGCAGTCGATGGAGTTGGGTTGATACAAGACTTACCATGCTTACGCCGTGGGCGTGAACGAGTCGGGTGATTTCTGCCGGGCCGCCGCGCGGGTCGCCCAGGACCACCGGAAGTCGTGCAAGGAAGCAACGCGTCGCAATCGACAGGCCCCCGATGTGGCACAGCGATAGCGACAGCAGCCAACGGTCGTCTTTCATCCAACGCAGGCGTTCTGCGCTAGACTCCGCAGCGGCCACGAGCGCCTTTTCCGACAATCGAACCAGCTTGGCGCGTCCCGTCGAGCCGCTAGTTGGGACCAGGAGCGCAGGTGGTTGCACGCCAGGCGTGTATGCACTGAAACTGGCTTGGCGAGTGACTGTCAAAACATCAGAAGAAAATGCGATCTCGACCGCACCCGCTTGAGCAACGAGGGCATCGTGATCCGTGGCAAGCAGGCGCGGATTCAATGGAAGTGCTGGGCGCCCTATTTCGAGCAGTGCGTAGAATAGCAGCAACGAGTCCAACGTGGGGTGTGCAACGAAAGCTACTGGCTGGGAGTGATTTGTGCTTGCGCGACTAACTCTGACGGCAAGTTGAAGCGCTTGCTGCGACAGCTGATCAAAGGTGAGCTGTCGATCGCCCACGACGACCGCCAGCTTGCTACCAGCGTCACAAGCCGCAGCACTTACGCTGAGCATGGGTCCTTTATTACCACGACAAGCGCACTGAGGCGCAACAAAAACAAATGAAAGGGTAAGGTTTTGAGTAACATTCTATCGAATTGAGGTGCTAGCATGCCGCATTGACTTCGTGTACCACCGTGTCAAGTTCCACCTGTGTTAGTTGGTGATGGACGGGCAGGCTGAACACTTCGCGCGCTGCACGCTCCGCTTCTGGAAGGGTTTCCACGGGCTCTCCCATGATGTTTCGTATTGCCGGCTGTCGGTAGATGGGCAAACGGTAGTACACGCGCACCCCAATTCCGCGATCATTAAGTCGCTGTACCACCGTGTCACGGTTGGCACCAAGGGGAATACGCACCGTGTATTGATGGAACACGTGGCGACAACCCGATCGCACAATCGGTGTTATCACACGTGTCAGTCGTTCCCCATAGTAGGCTGCATTAGCGATCCGTGCCTTAGTCCACTCCAATAAACGCGCCAGCTGCTGGACACCGATTGCTCCACAAATATCCGTCATCCGAAAATTGAAGCCGAGAACCTCATGCACGCCTTGCGTGTTGCGGCCTTGATTTCGGATCATGCGCAGGCGTCGGGCGACGTCGACATCACTGGTGAGTACCATGCCACCTTCCGTCGTAGTCATGTTCTTCGTGGGGTAAAAACTGAACGCAGCGGTGCCCCAGGTACCGACATGTCGATCGCCAATCCCCGCAATATGGGCCTGCGCAGCATCTTCGATCAAGACTAGACCCCTAGACCGACATAACGATTGAAACGGGTCCATGTCAGCGGGATGCCCAAAGAGGTGAACCGGCATGAATGCGCGCGTTCTCGGCGTTATTGCCGCCTCTGCCGCAGGAACCGAAAGATTGTACGTATCAGGTTCGATATCGGCAAATACTGGGCGTGCACCAACGCTCATTACTGATGAGGCAGAAGCAAAAAAGCTGAAGGCTGGAACGATGACCTCGTCGCCGGGGCCTATTTCGTGAGCCATTAGTGCAGCTGTCAGTGCAGTGGTGCCGTTGCTCGTAGCAACTGCATGCTTGGCACCATGTGCCGCCGCAAACCGGTCTTCCAGTATCGCAACTTGGGAACCCTGAACAAGCTGACCGCTCTCGAGCACAGCCAGAACCGCCCGCTTTTCTTCTTCGCCAATGTACGGTTTCGCAATCCCTATCGTCACGGCCAGTCCTTTTTTATGTGGAGATCAAGGCTATAGCACCTCTACGCTGCGGGCTCACGTCTACTACACCTTAGAATGCGATAAGACATTGATCGTGATTCACATCGTCTGGGGCGCCTGCTGCAAACGCGGCCCGATGCTATAGCGTCTTCTCTTTAGTCGCCCGACCGAGTGCGAACTATTGTTTGGCTGCGGGCGACTTCGATGGCCCGTCGCTCCGTCGGCAACCCGTCGCGAGGGGCGCTATTTCATTCCACGTAGACACTGAGGTGTGGTAGGCGATTGCAAGCGATATCGTCCATGACCAATCCCGAGAACACCGGCTGGGTAGGCTCTTGGTCGCCCGGCATCGGCGACCCAACCATCATCGGTTGGTTGACCGTAGGGCTCTATGCGATTGCAGCTATACTCTGCCATCGTGCCGCCCGCAGGTGCAAGGACGTCGCTTTGCAGACGTATTTTTGGCGTCGTGAAACTGTGTGGTGGCAGTTTCTGGCTGCCGCGCTTTGGTTCCTGTGCGTCAATAAGCAGCTTGATTTGCAGACTGCTATGACGGAAATTGGTCGAATATTGGCTCGACGACAGGGCTGGTATGCCGAGCGGCGCCTATACCAAGAGATGTTTATTGCTGGCCTATTGCTCGCAGGGTTCTTCGGCGCCTGTTTGGCGCTAATCGTCACATGGCGAATGAGCCGTTCGCTCAAGTTGGCCATGGTCGGGTTCTGCTTCATCGGCGTGTTTGTCTTGATCCGTGCGGGTTCGTTTCATCATGTCGATGTCTTACTTGATAGTCGTGTACTGGCGATTAAGTGGAATTGGATTCTGGAAATTGGCGGGATTGTTGTGGTTGCATTTGCCGCGGTACGACGGCTAAGGTTGATGGGGAACCAATAGGGATTGAAACGCACAAATCGTTCGTGTTGCGATGGCTGACGGGATTAGCTGTCGCAACTGCACTTTTCAGTGATGCAACGACAACATCATCACGAGTCGAAGCCGTTGACACGCAAGAAGAGTCTGCCTAACATTGCGAGATTGTCGCAGGCAATTGGCTCAAACCCGGTAAACCAGAATACCGGCATGGCAAATGATTGCGACCCCCCTTCCATTTCCTGAATTTGCACGCACGGTCCACGGGCCCGGGTTGAGCCGCCCCGGTTTGTATTCGCTAGGGGGATTGCGGCAGAAAATTCAGGCTCCCCAGCCAAAACCCATACCTGTAGCAAAAACAATAAGAAGAACCAACGCTGCATGCTACGGGTAGTTTTGTGGCTATTTCTGAACTGATGTTTGTTCTTGGATTACCGGCTGTCATAGTCACAGGATATCTGGGCCTTCTAGGACTTGTTGCAGGGCCTCCACGCGTCAAAGCCACCAAGTCAATAAAGGTCGTTCCACAGCCATTCCTCACGATTGTTGTTCCAGCCCACAATGAAGCCGACGGGATTGAGCGCACGATCGAAAGTATCAAGTCCGTGGACTATCCGAGAGGCAGATTCTCCGTGCTTGTTGTTGCCGATAATTGCTCAGATGATACAAAAGAGCGAGCAGAACGGGCTGGTGCCCGAGTACTTGAACGTCAAAGCTTGGAACAACGTGGCAAGGGCTATGCGCTCGAATGCGCGTTTGAAACGCTGATATCCGAACGAGATTCGGATGGGTTTGTGGTGGTCGATGCAGACACCGATGTGAGTCCGAACATATTGGAAGCGATAGCGATCCGCCTGCACGAGGGTCAAGGGGCCGTGCAAGCCCACTACGCTGTGCGCAACGTCGATGATTCTTGGCGAACCAGGCTAATGGACGTAGCTTTCACACTTTATCATGGGGTCCGATCGACCGCACGTGAACGCCTGTCGCTTTCGGCCGGATTGCGAGGCAACGGCATGGCGTTCTCAATCGACACTCTGCGACGCGTGCCGTACCGGTCGTACTCTTTGGTGGAAGATGTCGAATACGGCATCGAGCTAGGACTCAATGGGATACGCGTGGCCTACGTGGGTGAAGCGGAGGTTCGAGGGGAGATGGTGGCGGGGGGTGAGGCTTCGGAATCTCAACGACGGCGCTGGGAACAAGGGCGACGTGGTTTGATTTTGCGCTATGCGCCACGCCTGCTTACCCGCGCCCTGCGCGAACGCAATGCGGTTCTCTTCGATTTGGCACTCGATATATTGACACCTCCCCTCACGACAATTGTCGTATTCACCGGCATCGGTTTGACCGTAACGATAGTTATGGTCCAAACCGGCGTGATTCGTCCGTGGGTTGTCGTACCCTGGATTTTTTCTGTCGCCGGCCTAGTGACTTACTTGGCGAGAGGAATTCACATGTCACGCCAGGGCATACGGGTGGCGCTTGATTTGGTTCATATCCCGAAATACATACTATGGAAAATCGGGCTTGATTTGGTTCATATCCCGAAATACATACTGTGGAAAATGGGGCTCCGAGATCGGAGGGCACAGAAGCGAAGTGACGAATGGGTCCGCACGGCACGGAAGCGAGATGCGCCTTGAGAATGGTGCAGATGACACTATATTGAGGCCTTCCCAAGGAAATCTGTCAATCTCAGCGACAGCGCAGAAAAGCGCGTCACAATTTGACTTGAATTTCGACCGTTCAAGAGCTGCCCCCCAATTGGATGGCGTAAAACGCCGTGCCGAGATACTTTAGGCCTTCATGTGCCCGCAGACTAAAGGAGCTGTGACGAATCAGGCCCTATTATACGGGGGTGCCAGGTATCGAGTATGATCGTAGCCTACCTTGTTAATCAATATCCGCGCGTCAGCCACAGTTTTATTCGCCGTGAAATAGCTGCTCTCGAGGAACTTGGCGTCACAGTACATCGTTTTTCGATTCGCCCGTGCACGCAGGAACTAGTGGATGCCCGCGATTTTTCCGAACTGGACAAAACGACTGCTATTCTCAGTAGCGCACCGCGACTATTGTGGGCCACGACCGCACAGTGCCTACGTAAACCACTTCGATTCATTCGCGCTCTTCGAGAAGCCTGGCGGCTATCATTGCGATCCGACCGCAGCGTTGTCGCGCACGTCGCTTATCTGGCGGAGGCTTCGTTTCTGGTTCGTGAGCTAAAGCGGCGCAATGTGCAGCACTTGCACGCACATTTTGGTACGAACTCAGCAGCCGTGGCGCTGCTGTGTTGCCTGCTGGGTGGACCGAGCTTTAGCTTCACAATTCATGGTCCAGAAGAATTCGACAGGGCACCCCTGTTGGCGCTGGACCGGAAAGTCAGCCAGGCCAAGTTTGTTGCTGTCATTAGCGACTACGGCAAAAGTCAACTCATGCGACTAGTAGGTCGCGAACATCACTCAAGGATACACGTCGTACGCTGCGGACTCGACCGCAAATTACTGGATGCCGAGATTGTGCCAGTTCCGGAAACTCGTCGTGTGGTTTGCATCGGACGTCTTGGCGAACAGAAGGGGCATTTTGTTCTTCTTGATGCGATATCGAGGCTCGTCCGTCAGGGAGAAAAACTCGAAGTAGTCTTCGTCGGCGACGGGGAACTTCGCCCTGAAATTGAGAGAAATATTCAAGAGCTAGGCATAGGCTCGCATGTCACGATTACCGGATATGTAAGTCAAGAGCGAGTGGTTGAAGAACTCTGCGCATCCCGAGCATTGGTGCTCCCAAGTTTGGCCGAGGGGTTACCCGTGGTAATAATGGAGGCATTGGCTCTTGGACGCCCGGTCTTGAGCACCTACATCGCAGGTATTCCGGAACTAGTGGTGCCGGGTCAAAATGGTTGGTTGGTTCCGGCGGGTTCGGTTGAGGCACTTACCCGTGCACTAGCCGAGGTGCTCAATTGCCCGGTTGACGTGCTTCAGATTCTGTCCAATCAAGGCACCAAAATTGTTCGCTCGCAACACGACGTGACAGTAAGTGCCAGGCAACTCCAATGTTTGTTCACGGAATAGAAACGCGTTGATTCCGTTGGTTAGTTTCCAGCGAAAAACTTTGAAGTCTCGAAATACCCTCAACAAAAGCCACGGAGGATATTTTGCCAGAATTGAGTTGGTTCACCATCCGGAAAATATCGACGAATGAACTCATAGCCGTTGCGTGATACATGATCTCGAAGATCGAAATCCTCCAATTCACGCAAACAGACGGCAGCGTCTTCGGGTGACTCAGCTACCATGGCCGTATGCCGATGTGCCATCGAGAAATTGGCACCGTGGGCACTCTTACCAACTACTACTATGCCTGCAGCCATTGATTCTTGCGGAGGTAAGGCGCAGCCCTCCACCTCCCCCGACGCGAGGAATACTTGGGGTCGCCGCATTTCATGGGCCAACTCTGGCAAGGGTAGGCCATCTATGAGTTCGAAGTGCCAATAGTTACCCCCTAACTTCGAGTACGCAACTTGAGTTGCTTTAATAAAGTCGCGGCCCTTACGAGGAAACGCAAAAACCAACCCGGATTCGCGCTTTTTTTGGGGTCGAAAAGGAAACATCACGGGATCTATGATATTTGGAACGATAGAAATTTCTTTGCCTGCAAATACCTTTTGGCATTTTTCCAACATGAAAGGCGAATCCGTCCAAAGTCGAACACGTGGATTTTGGTAGTCAAAGTCGGCTTGTAGTAGGTGCGGAGCCTGCAAATATACGATCACGCGCCCAGCGATACGATTTACGATTTCAGAACAGAAATCCGGAACTACGCAAACGTCGTCTGGGCTAATATCATGCCAGGATGCAAAGGGAACGTTTACGATATTGAACGGTCCATAGGTGTCCTTGCCTGATGGTGTCACCAAAGCTGTATCGACCCCCATAGACCGTGCCAAAGCGCAATGACGCATTAAATTGAGCGTACCACCAAAGGTCACTTGCACGTTCAGCCGTGGGTTTATCACGCGATCGCGCATAATCGGGTTGCGCCAGAGTCGTGGATAACGTTTCAGAACCAAGTTGGCAAAGCGGTGCAACTTGCCGTGAACAATGTCCGGGATGATGAAAAATAAACGCATCGCACTACGTATTTTTAGCTGGCCCACTTTCAAGGCAGTAGCTAGTTGACACTTCCCGTTGTATGCCTTGCAAGAAAATCATTTGAACTATGGCGTCGCGCCTGCCCCGACCGCAGTGCTTCAATGTACACCAGAATGTATATTGATGTCGGCCGGTTGTGGTGGTCGAATCGTCCCTATCGACGTCGGTCGGCCCAAGGCCCAACGGACCCACCCCGCTCGGCAGCATCGAGCACTAGTCTCTAATAGTGCTAGTGACAGAATTCTATGCCCCATTTGACTGCATCCGGGACGTATATATGAGCGAAGAGCCCTATATCGTTTTCGGCAGCCCAATAATTGATCAAGAAGTAATCGGCGCAGTAACCAAGACTCTGGAAACATGTTGGATTGGCACCGGACCGCGGGTACATGAATTTGAAGCCGCGTTTGCAAAATACGTAGGCGCCGAGCATGCATTGGCCACGTCCTCGTGTACGGCTGCTCTGCATCTTGCGATGGTCGCGTCCGGTGTGGGTGCTGGTGATGAAGTTATTACGTCACCCATGACGTTTTGCGCGACCGCCAACGCAATCATTCACACGGGCGCCACACCAGTATTTGTTGATTGCCAGCGCGATACGATGAACATAGATCCTGACGAAATTGAAGCAGCGATTTCGCCCAGGACGAAGGCCATTCTCCCTGTACATTTCGCGGGACGCCCCGCCAATTTGGACGCTCTAACGAGCATTGCCAGGAAACGAGGCTTGCTGCTTGTCGAAGACGCCGCACATGCAATTGAAAGTGAATTCAAAGGTCGAAAAATTGGTTCAATTGGTGACTTAACCTGCTTTAGCTTCTACGTAACAAAGAACATGACGACCGGCGAGGGTGGAATGGTTACGACCAACGACCCAGAACTTGCAAAGAAGATTCGCGTCTTTGGCTTGCATGGACTGTCGGCCGATGCCTGGAGTCGATTCCGTGACAGCGGATACAAGCCCTATGACGTCGTCTTTCCTGGCTTCAAGTACAATTTGACCGATCTTGCGGCTACGATTGGGCTTGTTCAACTTCCGAAACTCAACGAGTGGTTGAAACGCCGTGAATGGGTGTGGGAGAGGTATGACAAAGCGCTCGATCGGCTGCCGATCACACTGCCCCTGTCACCTGAAAAGAACACCGTACATGCTAGGCACCTGTACACAATTCTCATCAATGATGATGCTCGGGTGTCTCGCGACGCATTCATGTTGGAAATGCACAAGAGACGCATTGGAACCGGTGTCCATTATCGAGCTCTGCACACGCATGTTTACTATGCGGAGCGTTTGGGCTACTCACCAGATCGTTATCCCAATGCTCACTTTATCGGGCAACGGACGGTGTCGTTGCCTCTGACTCCAAAGCTTACCGACCAGGAAGTGGAGCGCGTCATTCGCGCGGTTACTGAAATTCTCGGATAGGTCGGCTCTTATGTTCTCGAGTCCGAATTCCATTGGTGTCACTTGCGAACCGGATTCCGATGATCGCGACAGCGCACAAGCTCGTGAAATGCGGTCCAGTCTGAAACGAGGTTCTGTCTGGGCCCTTCTTGGTCATGGGGGCAGTCAGTTCTTGCGGTTGGCTGGCAATTTGGTCCTCTGGAGACTGCTTTTTCCAGACGCATTTGGTCTGATGGCCATTGTGAATGTTTTCATGCAAGGCCTAGCAATGTTTTCCGACATCGGAATTGGACCAAGCATTATACAAAACGCCCGCGGTGACGACCCGGACTATCTCAATACTGCCTGGACGATTCAGGCAATCCGCGGCGGATTGCTTTGGCTAGCAGCGTTAGTGTTGGCCATACCCATTGCCCACTTCTACGGCGAACCCCAATTCGCATCGCTCATTCCCGTAGTAGCATTGGGCTCCATAATATCCGGGTTCAATTCCACGCGCCTGGCCACGGCAACACGTCAAATTGCGCTCGGGCGTCTGACGGTCATGGAATTGTCTTCTCAGGCGTCGGGGCTCGTTGTAATGGTCATTCTGAGCTGGTTGACCAGAAGCCTTTGGTCTCTGGTGATCGGCACGTTAGTGTCCAGTCTTGTACGCCTTGCGCTGAGCCATACTTACCTGCCTGGTATTAAGAACAAATTCCAGTGGGATACGCCCAGCGTGCACACTTTGGTGCGCTTCGGGCGTTGGATATTCTTCAGCACACTCCTGGGTTTTGCCGTAATGGAATCGGATCGCCTGATATTTGGAAAACTGATCCCAATGAGTCTTCTTGGAGTGTATAGTATTGCTTCCGTTTGGTCATCGTTTCCAGCGTCAGTTCTTGATAGGGTTTTCAATTCCGTCCTATTCCCTCTGCTTAGCCGTTTAAATAGAGAACAAAGTAGCTTTTTTTCCGCCTCATTCATCTCCGCGCGCAAACCTTGGCTTATTGTCGCGGGTTGGGCCAGCGCATGCCTAATTAGCGGCGGTCCCACCCTCATCACATTTCTCTACGACAAGCGTGCATTTTCTGGTGGTTGGATGATCCAAATTCTAGCCTGCTCAACGTGGTTGCTAGCCCTAGAGACGGCAAACAGCACAGCCCTTCTTGCGCTCGGCAAGCCGAGTTGGGTGGCGATTGGAAGTGCGGCGAAGTTAGTGGGCATGGTGATTTTTATTCCGATCGGAATAACGCTATACGGCTTTCCTGGAGCTCTCGTTGGATTCGCCGGTTCGGAGCTTTTACGTTACGTCGCATCCATAGTCGGGGCAAAGACGATGAAAATATCGGGCTTGTGGCAGGACGGCACATTGTCTTTGCTGGTCGCAGCCACTGCCGGCGCCGGGTGGGTAACGCAGCTCCACATTCAACATTTATTGGTCCCATTTGCGATTCACCAGCCGCGCATGCTGGCGTTTATTCAACTAATCGGAATCGGGGCAGCTGTTGGGTTGGCCTGGGGCGTGTATTATCTCATAATAAGAGTGAAAGCTCGCACAGTGTCCACAACCTAAACCCGACTGGCCCGTGCGTTTCTTATGACTTCGGATTCGACATGAACATTCGATGACCCGAAGTTGCTAATCGTTGGGCGCGACGCTTCGGCATCTCACGCAGGTAGCGGCGAACTTCCGCGAATAGCGCCACGATTAGCGCAAAGATCAACCCAATTCCGGCTCCAATACCTGCTCTTAAAAGTAAGGTTCGACGCATCGGCACGCCATCACTCCTCGGTGGTATTGGAACCTCGAATTGGGCCGCCGCCGACGCGTGATCAAATGCGAGCTGAATTTGGCTGGCACGGAGCTTTTCATAGAGCTGCGTCTGGAGATCCTTGCTCACTTCATACGAACGCGATAGCTCCGCATAACGGGCTTCGACATCTGGCATCTTCTTCACGATTTGATCGATTCGGCCGAGTTGACCGCCTATTTGACCAAGTTCCGCGCCAGCGGCCTTCGCCGCGACCTCAAGATCACTAACTCGGTTCTTCTGCGCTGTTAGTCCCTGATTGGCTTCAAGTTCAACGCCCGAGATTTTTCGATGCTGCGTCTGCGCAATCAATGTGCGAAGTCTATTGGCCTGGTCAGTGAGTGCGACAACATCCGGGTGCCCATCACCAAGCCCCTTAGCCTTGGCTTCGCTAAGCCGTCGATTCACGTCTACCAAAGCCTGTTTATAGGGCTCCGCCTCTTTGTCGGCCGTTTCCGGAATAAAGCGCATTTCGGCTAGGCGACGCCGCGCTTCGGAAAGTTCCAGATTTGACTTGTCTACCTGAGCGCGAATCTCAGACTGGCGTGTGTAAAGTTCCTCACGTGAGTCTACACGACCCTTCGTAAACTCTGGCAAACCCTCTAAATTCTGTTGTTTGAATTCCTGCAGCTTCCGTTCTGTTTCTCGGAGTTGAACTTCATTGTCGTGTGCCTGCCCAGAAAGAAAGTCCACCTGAGCTTGAACTACTTTTAGCATCTTTTTAACTTCCATCTCCAAGTAGTTCTTCAGGTGGGCATCCAAGAAAGCAACCGCGCGATTCGAGTCATGATCCTTATACGTCGCGCGGTAAGTCGCTTGCGCTACGCTTTCAAACTGCAGGCGCTTTGATAGATCCTTGAATTCTTCTGTTGTTGGCGCCTTCTTATTCAGCTGTTTCATTGTCGAGGATACCAAAGTTTCACCGACGAAATCCTGCTCGGCTGTCGCAAAGAACTGGGCATTCTGTTCGGCCCTTCCGTTTCCTTCAGCCACTACGAGTGGATTAATACCAGCATTTGGTTTCAACAAAATATTGCAGTTCGCTTCTGCCAATGGGGGTGCGACCGCAACACTGCCAACACCTCCAAGGGAAGCCACGGCAAGAGATACAAACCCAAGCAACGCGTATCGCTTTGCTATACGGAGCCAAACGATAGCCTTTTCGATGACGTCGTCGATACTCGCAGCGGATTCCTGCGATTGGCCAGCGTCAAGTTGCAGCAATTGAACAAGCGACGTAAAATCGTACGATTGCAGAGCTGGAACAATTGCCGTAGGCTTTGTTGCGACACGTTGCAGGGCCTGTGTTAAATCTTGTGTGTCAGAACTTCTCGCCTTCAAATAAATAAGTGATTGATCGGCAATTGAAATGCTGTCTCCTTCCTCAAGTTGTCTGGGTTCATTGGGTGCTAGAATCGTGTCGTTGAGACTCGTTCCGTTAGTAGACCCCAAATCGACCAGATAATGATGCGCCGAGCGCAGCTCAATGCGAGCATGCTGTTGAGAGATTGAGCTGCTTGTGATGGAGACATCCGCGTTGCGACCTCTGCCAATTGTGCTGATGGTCTTAATTAGGGGATAGACCCGACCTTTTGAGTCGCCTTCAACAACGACCAGCGACGCAGTAGCTACAACTTCGGGCGCCGCGTCGAGAACCGTGTCACTTCCAGACACCTCCGACAATGATCCTGTATCTTCTGCCAAAAGATCTGAGGTTATTTTTGATTGCCCAGTCATGACTATTCAATCGCCTATTTCTCGCCTGGCACTCCGCTGGCACTTGTGTTGTTTGCGATGTTTCTTTTTGGCGCAGGTTGACTACCGATTGTCTTAGTGTTGCCAGCCGGGCTGGTCTGAACGGAAGGAACTGGTGCAGCGGTTGCGATTTCCAATGATGACAGATCGACGCTAATCGCAGCTTGCGGTGCTACGGTATCCATATTCAAACTAAATAACCGTGCAACTTCGCGCGGGTATACCAAGGTGGCAACCACCGCTGCCAAAGCCAATATGCCTGCGAGAATTAGTAGTACACGTGACGTTCTTCCGCTATTTGGCGCAAACGCAATTGTTCTGGACTCGAATTCGGGGCGATCGCTTGCCATCGACCCCGAAGTGAGGAGGCTGGGCGGCGGGCCATCATTTGCAGTCGATTCTGTGGCATCCGGCGGCACCGTCGGGCGCCGGGAAGCGTCGAGGACCGCTAGGCGACGTTGAGTCAACTCACTTCCAGCAGCTTCCCGCACCCACGACGCAATTTCTTTGGGTGTTGCGAGTCCGCCATGAGCCATTGCCACTCGACTCAAGGCAGTGTGCATTTCTTCCGCGGAGTCGAAGCGTTCATCGGGTTTTCGAGACAGCGCCCGGAGGATTACTTCGTCCAGACCCGGGAGTGAATCTGCGCCTGCAGTGCTAGGTGCTGGGATTGGCTTGTTGCACACCTGGGACAGTGTTTCCTCAACTGTACTTCCAGCAAATAGCTTTTGTCCGGTCAGTGCATTCCAAAGCACGACACCCATTGAAAAAACATCGGCACGATGATCAAATGTCTGCTCCCTAATCTGTTCGGGAGACACATACCCCGGTTTACCCCGTATCGTTGCGCCAAGCACACGATTGGCTTTACGCGCGACACCGAAATCAGTGAGTCGGCAAGTGCCGTCTACGCCAACCAAAAGATTTTCTGGGGACACGTCGCAATGCACAAGTTTCAGGTCGGTTCCGGATTCGTCCTGCAGATTGTGCGCCGCGTGCAGCCCGGTAAGGGCGTCAATGATGATCGGCAATATGAGGTACGGCGAACGGTTTGGACAACCCTTCAACAACTGTTTTAGGCTGCAACCCTCAACGTAATCCATGACAAGATAGGGCTGCTTACCGTGAAATCCGGCATCGGAAACGGCAACTACATTAGAATGATGCAGGTGGCCCGCTAGACGTGCCTCTTGAAGGAAGTCTTTGGCGGCTTGCGTGTCGCGACTCAAGTGGCTACGCAGGAGTTTCAGGGCGAATAGGCGGTGAAACCCCACACCGGCACTGCTTAGCCGACAAAGGTAGACAGTGCCCATACCGCCGCGGCCAATGCGCAACAAAACTTCATATCGATCGACGAATCGTTGCGTTGCGCCAACCTTTGTAATTGATGCGGCAGCTGGAAATTCTTCAGAGGGCAAACCGGTATCTTCGGCTGGCAGCTCCTCAACTTGGGCTGCATCATCTGACGGCGAATCTTGTTCCGACGAATTCTCAGATCGCTCCACGCTTACGTCGGGCGTGGAGCCGCTAGCGCCGGAAGGCGAATTGCCTTCAGACGAAGTCTCGTGAATTGATTGAGACTTCTCTTCTGTTTTTGCGTACTCCTGGCGTAACAGCCTCCCAAGCCCAAAACCATCAATGACCGTCTTGGTGTGTGAAGGAAATTTTGGAGAAGCTGTCGGATCCGATTGCATCCCAACAAGAGACGCCTGACCCAGGTCGATTATCGGAGAGGGGGCAAGACTGTGGTGTGGCGCATTCTGCGCGGTATTTTGTATGCCGAGCCCCACCAATGTGGAATGGCGCCAAGATGCTAGGCCTACACCGTACGGTGCAACCGAAGTAGGGTCGAGTCTCGGCAACAGCGCAGGTGTTGCGAAGCGCGGCAGAACTCCGGATGCGTCTCCCATCGATGCTAGCGGGAACAGCGTGCTCGGTTGTGGAGCATACAGTACCAAGCCATCGTCAATCGCTTTGACAACTACTTTGAGTGCTTCGACGGGATCGAATGAGCTTTCCTCAAGCACTTGATTGAGCGTACGGTGTCCATCAATCAATGCAAAGATTACTCGTTGAATTCCCCGGGACGAATCCCTAATCTCGCTTCCAGCACCTGTAAGCCTTAGAACGCTGCTCAACGGGGGCGCATGGCTACACAATTCTTCCCACTCCACCTGACGCGATTTGTGAAGTTCGTTAAGAGCGTCAACACTCTCAACTAGTGGCTCTCCGTCACTTACGCCGCAGCTTTCTGTACCGAACTTGCCCTCGTGGACTGAGAGTAGGCGCAGCAGCGCGGTGCGGCCCCGTGCACCACCGAGCCTAGCCTGAATAATTTTGCCCTTGTGAAAGAGCACCTCGCCCATTCCAAATTCAGTTTCGATCCAAAGGCGTGCGTCTAGGCTGGCAGTTTCAAGCTCACGCAACACTTCGGCCACGGGCGTGACACCTATGTTTCCGCTCATTTGTTGGTCTAGTTGAGTTGCGTTACTCAAGGGCTACCTGCATGCGCCGCCCGCGTAGGAATCATCACAGCGGGGAGTCTCCCTAGCGTGGGTCCACGTTTACCGCGACGATTGGCTCGGACACAGCTTAGCAGGGTACCTGGTCAGAGGACACAAGCAATGCTTTTTGGGAGATAGACGCCTGGCCCGCGTTACAGCTTTGCGGGATTGCAAATCGTCCACGGTTAGTCGCTGTCGTCAAGTCCGTCGCAGGGACAAGCAAGGGAATAGGCTAGGTGCCCAAGTGAAAAGACCGCCAGAAATGATGCACAATAGCACAGGGCTCGGCGATCAACCGTTCAAGCGCCACAGGCTCTTGAGCCAAATTGCGGCAAAGTAAACTTCGAGCTTAAGCTGGACCGAATTCTTTCCGACTCCGGGTCCGACGACAAGCACAAGGGAGGTCGTTCGCTGGCAGACATTGCCACACTTAGGGAAATTTGTCTCGAATCTCAGTGTGGCTCAAATACCAAGCGGAACTTGCGATCGCTATGTCTTGGCTTTGTATTCAATGATCGAACGACGTCGACCCGTTAGACGACCAAACCAGTACGCCAATTGCCCAAAGGCTTCGGGCGTCTTTCCCGCAACACAATAAAAGGCGTAGAGGCGCGCATCTTTTGGCGCAATACCACGACGTCTTGCGTAACAATAGGTCCGATACATCAGAACCCCATAGCTACCAGCAAACCCAAGACTTAGGCTGCCCATCGCCGGCAACGCAAGTAGTGTGAGCGAAGGCACGCCGAGACCCCAGACGAGAGCACTGCGTGTTTCGCGAGCCCAAAAGCGCTCAGGGCTTCGTCCGTGCCGCGCATTCCCCTCAGCAAACGCATGTCCTGTTCGCATACTTCGCTTCAACCACTGGGAGAAGCGAGTCATCGCGGCATCATGGCGGGTCATTTCAGCGTCAATGCGTATAATTTCCCAGCCTTTCTCTCTTAATCTAAAGCAAAGATCGGGTTCTTCTCCAGCAATTAGATCGGGGTCGAAACCGCCCACCTGCGCAAATGCTTCGACACGCATGAGCGCATCTCCGCCGCAGGACTTCGTCAATCCGATGGGCGTGTCCCATTCTATATCACACAAGCGGTTGTACACGCTGGCTTCGGGATACAATTCGCGCCTTCTACCGCATACGACTGCTGCATTTGAATTTCCCCGAAGTACTCCCTCGGCCCGTTCCAACCAACCCGCGACAATTTCACAATCGCCGTCAACAAACTGCACCATCTCCAAATTCGGCACTTTTTGCAGCAGTCGTTGAAATCCAGCGTTTCGAGCACGCGCAGCGGTAAATGGCACAGATAAATCGAGTTCGACGGTAGTTGCACCCAAGTCTTGAGCTGTCGCGATACTATTGTCGGTGGAACCGGAGTCCACGTAAACTACAACAGAATTTGCACTTACCACCGAACCCAGACATCTCTGGAGACGTTGCCCTTCATTGCGTCCTATCGCAACTACGCCAATTGGCATCATTTATCCTTATAATACCGTAGCAACCTCATTATTTTGCGTTCTGCCGATTGGGCATCCGCAATTTGCGTGATTAGCACCGCGACATAGTTTAGCCGTAATCCAAATCGTCGCACTCTGTAATGTTGTTGACCTTTTGTTTTGCATTTTGCCAATTGTGGCATTCGCAATTTGCATGAACTGCACTGCGTCGCAGTTTAGTCGCCATCCAAAATGTCGGCGCCCGGCGTATGCTATTGATTGGTGCAGCATTCCTAATGGCCGGGCACGGTACCGGTCAACGATTGAAGATTATCGAACAGACTTTTGGGGCTTGTCCCGATGGCAACGCGTACCAAGCTTCAATTTGAGGCACAGCATGATTGTTCTTCTTGCGGGAATCGCCCTGCTTTTGGCGATTCTGTCGATTCTACCCAGCGCCGTTTTTTCCTTGGAATGTTTCATGGCGGCTTTGCCGCCTCGAAAGGCCGCCCCAGCGGCTCAGCATTCTGGCCCGAGTCCGCGCATAGCGGTTCTCATTCCTGCGCACATTGAAGAGGGTCTAATTGGAAGAACTGTTTTGCCGCTGGTTGCGCAACTTGGCCCGCGGGACCGCATAGTCGTTGTCGCCGACAATTGTGATGATGCGACCGCTGCAATTGCAAGGACTGCCGGGGCCGAAGTAGTCGAGCGTAAAGATCCGACACACCAAGGCAAAGGTTATGCGTTGAGCTATGGTTTTGCGCATCTCGCGGCTGATCCTCCAGATGTCGTGATCGTCGTTGATGCGGATTGTCGTGTTACTCCTGGGGCCCTTCAAACCTTGGCTTCACTGGCTGTTGCTACCAATCGCCCGATTCAGAGCGAAAATTTGCTGTTGCCACCGGAACATCCAACGCCAGAGGCCATGATATCGGCACTTGCGTTTCTAGTGCGAAGTAGCGTCCGAGCACGTGGCCTGATGAGATTGGGCCTTCCTTGTCAGCTGGGCGGGACGGGGATGGCAATTCCATGGCAGGTACTGCTCAAGGCTCCCGCGACCGAGGCACACCTCGCCGAAGACATGCTCATGGGAGTTGCGCTGGCCGAGATTGGCCACCCACCCCTGTACTGTCCAAGTGCGGGCGTCGAGAGTTATCTTCCCGTAAAACGAGAAGCTGGCAAGAGCCAGCATAGACGCTGGGAACACGGTCACCTTGAAGTACTCATTCACAGGGTCCCTCGTGTTGTCATGCGCGGGCTTGCCCGGCGTGACGTACAGCTAGTTGCCATGGGGCTCGATCTTCTCGTTCCACCCCTGACACTTCTGGTTCTTTTTCTTTTAGCCACGCTGGCCCTCACGATTACCCTCGGGTTGACGCTGCACTATTGGGTTCCCGCGTCTATTGCAACCAGTTCATTTATCATGGTCGCATTTGGGACAAGCCTGGCTTGGCTTAAATTCGGTCGCCACCTAGTACCGTTACGCTACGTCCTTACCATACCTGCGTACGTTCTGTGGAAGTTACCGATCTATCTTTCCTTTGCACTACGTCGCCGGCAAAAGACGTGGGAACGAGCTGAAAGAGAACCGGCGCCCTTGGTGTGATAGTTGCCAATACCGTACGTTGGTGTATTCGGAACTGCAGACTGATATGGTCGGCTCCAGACTTGGCCAGTCGTCGAATGCGACCATCAAAGTCAAGTGCCCCAACGCGCAAATGATTCGCATCCGGTCGTTTGAGCTGAACGAGACCACGTACCGATCGCACAATAATCGGTAAATGCCCTGCAGTTTTTATCATCTTGAGTCCGTTTCCTTTGGTAGCCCACCCAGTATTGGTTGCCTCAGTCACTACCTGGAGAAGGAGACGCGCAGATGTTTGGATTGACTTCCCGTCAAGCGAAACAAGGGCTATGGCACCAACATCACAAGCCATTTGCACGGCCATCTCGGACAATTCGATGCGCTCGGCATGCCCAAGGAAACCGACGGCGACTTGAGCCGCCTTTGCGTCCAATGTGACTAGTCCGCGACCCCAATTCCAAAGCAATTCTCCGGTCGCACTCCGTACCGTGTGTTGCTGTCGATCAATAAGATTCGCGAAATGGGCAGCGGACGAAGGGGGTCGATCATCTACTACGTTCAATGCAACGGGGCCAACCAAAGGCAACAGCGGATCTGTCGATAATGCAGTCGTATGCGCGAGTCCGCGCAGCATTGACTCGATATCTTTGAAACGCAGCGAATCGAAGCTCATCGGCTTCAGCAATTCGGCACCCCTGAACCCAAACATATCCGTTGTCGACAACTCAATGGACTGAACGATGTCAGCTTCTTTGAGCAGGCCCTGTCGGAAAATTAGGGCAGCCGCGGGAAATTGGCCCATAATCATGGGGTCAGCAATACTAAACTTGCCGAGCATTCGGGCCCAAAATGGATTTGAGCTTGCAAAGAAATATAGCCCGTCAATTCCATGAAGCCTGCCATAGAGCGATGCAAGAAGAGGAAGCTCAGCTCGGAAACGATTGGGCCATGTCCAATTAAGTTCACTCACAATATTTGTGTTTGCCACTGAATGCAAGATCGGAAATCGGCATTCCGACATCACGCCGATTTCCATAGTCACTCTCTGATGGATCAAAGCACACGACACTGGCATCATCGTATTGGTCACCGGCCGTAACAGAGTAGCTCGCTGCCTCGCCGTGATGCGGGCCGCCATAGTAGACATGGCGGTCCATAATATCGCATGCGGCATTGGCCCATTTGTCAAGCGGACCCAGCAGTGCATCGTCGGCCGTACGCCAGTTTGAACACACAGTAAGGCCACGGTAGCCGACGTCCCGGTGGATAAAATCGACCATGTCCGAGTAATGGTCCCGCATCAAGCGCGCAAGAAACTCGGCGGTGTCCTTAGCACGAAGCCCCCGGTTGCTCACGATGCTTGAAATCGCAAGCAACCCGAGTCGTCCGTGGGGAATATCATCACCTTTGACCGATCCGTCGAATTCTGCTTTGATCGCCGAAATAGACGCTGTCATCCGAGCCGACCGCTACGTTCCGCGCGCCGATCTGTGCTTGCGTTGCTGGACCTCCATCACCGCTGTCTCCTCCAACACCGGTTCCGGCTATCGTACTTATTACTCCATTGGTATCGATTCGCCGGACACGATTGTCGCGATAGTCGGCCAAGTATATGCTTCCGTCCGCACCAACCGCTACGTCGACGATTGATTGAAAATATGCATTTGTGGCTAAGCCGCCGTCACCTTCCGAGTTGATGACCGAGCCGCCAGGAGTGACTGGACCATTTCCGCCGGCTATCGTGGTGATAATTCCGTTTGGATCAACTTTGCGCAACTTGACCGTTGTACCGGAATTGAAACTTTCAGCAATGTAAACGCTGCCATCGGGGCCCACCGCGATGGGTCAATGTCGGGCAATGGGGTATTTTATCGCCACCTACGTACCCAAAGGGGCACACTCGACGTCTCTCACGTGAGTGAGGCCCTCGCGCGCGGCTCTTTATTTCGATGGCCCAACCACGCGGATCGCCACAGTCCCATGTGGATAGCGCGGCATTCGTGGCGTTTCGCGATTGACTCTGACGGAGCCAAGAATTTCCTGAAGATTGTCGTCCGGCGCTTGGCAAACCGGATGCATCCTAGTCTTTGGATTTGAGACATGGTCAATGAACGACCGCTCCCGGTCGAAAAGGTCCCTCGAATTCGGGTTCGAGCAGCCGGTCACAAAGAGAGCGCTGCAAACGTACGATGCTCCCGTGCTGGCACTGGCGTCCATTCGTACCCAAGGCTACGGGTGTTCGTGTGCCGCGTGCAATGAGATACATCTCAGGAGTTCGCAGGCAATTCGCCATTCGATTCCATCATTACCCGACGGTAAAACTGCAGCATATGATCAAGCTTCTGCTCCCAATCATATTCGCGCTCGACCTTTTGCCTACCGCACTCCCCAAGACGGAGCCGTAAATCAGCGTCTTGCGCGAGAAGTTTGATGGCCGAACTCAAGTCGCCTGTGAGCTGCTCGGGCGAGTGCGGGTCAATGAGAACTCCACATGTCTCATCGAGGTAATCGGCCGGACCGCCCCATCGAGTAGCAATGACAGGTAGCGCTAGGGCCATCGCCTCGAGGACTACGGCGCCACCGCACTCGAAGAGACTGGGCAAGACAAGAGCATCGCAGAGAGTAAGCCGCCCTGCCAGTTCTGCTTGCTCAACAAATCCGTGAAAAGTCACAGTCTCCGAAAGGCCCAACGTATGAACACGTTTCTCCAGCCGACCGCGCTCCGGCCCGTCACCGAAAATATCAAGGAGCATCGGTTGCTCGCGGCGCGCACCCTCGAATGCATCAATGAGAATATCGACAGCTTTCCAAGCGACAAGACGCCCCACGAAGGCAAATCGGGGTAGGCCAGTGCGCACTTGTCGGGCAGTGCGTACGAAGCGTTCTAAATCGACCCCGTTTTCTGTCATTATTTCGGCATTCATACGTCCAGGTAGTGCATTTTGGGTTCGGGAGTTGGCCACGAGGAGAAGCGCGGCACGCCGCTTGCCTGGAATCACGCGATTGGCCAGCATAGCCATCCCGCGTGCAGCGAATACCATCCGACGCTCAGCCTCGTCCTGCCGGTCGGTAAAGCCTGGTGGATACGTCATTCCACCGTTCATGGGCCCAATGATTATTGGAGCGCCAAGGTTCCACAAGGCGGATGGCAACTTGGGGGATACGGGGATCGGTTGGTGAACAACGTCAATGTGCTCTTCGCGAACGATCCGTCGTGCAATGGACCTTTCCGCTCTTTGTGTCGCCATGTGGATTAGAGGTCCAGAGATTGCGGTTTCGAATCCTCTCGGCAGACGAGTTGAAGCTTTCCACAACATACGCTGCACCGGCAGATCTTCTACGAAATGCATGCGGGAAATTTCCCCAGGAAAAGCCGCGCACAGCTCGTCTCGAACGCGACTGTGGCAAAGAATGAACGCCTCCGCTCCACGTTTTCGAAGCAGACGAAAGTAGTGAAGTGGAAGGAAGGCTTCTCCGCCGAACCTGGCGGAGGCATGCTCGGCGACGATCAATACACGGGGGAAGGACATCCGTCTGATACTACAGCACCGCTAGATGACCACGCAAGAAGCCAGCGATGGGTGATTCACATGGCATGAAAGTTTACGTCAACCGTCGCTTAGCTTAGGTACGTCCTGAGGTCCGGCAGTGTCTGAGAGCGCCTTCGCACGGTCGTGCATCCACAAGTGGGGCCATGACGTCAAGGAAAGCCCGCAGCAGAAGACCACGACCTGTTGGTGACGAGCAGCGTCAAGCTTCAGACCAACAGGACGCGAGACGCTTCAGAATGCCAAGCGTGATGGCTTTAAGGAAAGCAATTCTGGATGCCAGGAAGCGGGACGCATCAATAACCAGCAACCCCACAGCCCAGCGGCGCTGCCAACCCAACGAGTCACAATCCGAATCAGGAAAAAGGGCGGAATGGCCCCCGCTGCGAACCAACCAACCCACAACGCGACAGGTGGCCATCGTCAAAGAAAAGCCAGGTGTAACAAGCCAACCCCATCCATTGAAAAATACGGCAAGGTATAACGGCTGCGGGCTAACTTGCGGCCCAACAATATCACCATAAGCCATCGGCGGGGAGGACAGCCGCGCGCCGTAGAATTGACGCGAGTCCGACGAGCCACGGCGCGCGGCAGCCAATACATTTCGGTCGGGAAGGCCGTCAAGTTCAGCTCGGAGCTTAAGTATCCCCACGAATACTGGGCATAATATCTGGCGATTTTAGAGATTGGGGATCGACGTGCATGAAGAATCCTGGCTAATTGGGAATTGCGAAAAACACCAACAGGCCAGGGACAATCATGCACGTCAGGACATTTCTATCACGGTGGTTGGAACAGCGCTCGGTTATTGGGCATGCAGCCCGCGCGATTGCGCTGGCTAGCCGGGCAGCGAATCGAAGCTCCCTATAGAGGGCCAAAGACTCACAACGATCACCAAATCCGATGCAACTGCTTCTTGGGTATTTGCGCCTAATCTCTTGGACGAGCCATCCAATTAAATGCTTGGTACGGATAAACCAGAGCCGCTTCAAATGTTGCGCGATCGACGGGCCTGCCTCCGTGGATGAAATCCTTAAGAAAGTACACTGAATAGCCACACTGGTCAGTAAACATAGCGTAGAGTTCACCGGGCGTGTACCCGAATGCCACAGGAGCGCTCGGCCCGCATTCGAACAATATGGCAGGACGATCACGTAGTAGGAATTGTGTGGCCCCACGAATAACGGGCAGTTCCGCTCCTTCTACGTCAATTTTCACAAAACTAAAGCGACGGTCTCGCGGCAGCACGTCATCAATACGCGAGCAGGAAACCTCAATCTCCCTGAACTCTCCGGTGCCATGCTGCACAATTCCGCTAAAGCCCGAAGCCTTTCGATTGATAAAGAAGCGAGTCGTTCCGATCTGGTCCGAAAGTGCCGTTTCGCGCACGTCCACCTCGCGGAATTTCCTCTTCAAGAACCGGACTTTTTGTGGGATTGCCTCGAATGCAATGTGCCGGCCACGCGGAGCGAGTCGGCACAGTGAACTTAGCATCGATCCGTAGTGGCATCCAATGTCTACACAATTCGAATCAGGTCGCACGACTTTCTCCAGAATGGCGTCAATGCGTTCCGATTCAAGATAGATTTCACTAAGTTCTCGATGGCGCCGTCGACTGAAAATGCCGAGCGCATGACGAAGCTGCATCAATGGTCGTTCCAATGGTGTTCTGATAAATTCGTACTTGAGCTCCGCGAACATTGGTTTTGAATTTATACGACCTTTTGCAGATGGAAACACAAAAAAAAGAAGCCCGTTCCCGGATCGTCCGCGGGACATGCTGATTGGTTCGGCGCCCAAGAGAACCAAACACGGTCGAATCTTGGCGTCGCATATGAGCACCACCGGAGGGCGATGGCTTGATTATGTGAGTGATTTCAACCTGCTAAAGCGGAATATCCGCTAACCACGACCAGCATTCAGTGCTATTTGGCACCCGGGAAACGGTTGCCGGCAGCCTCATCAGACGATCACAACCCTTTGGGCTTGTGTGTCCCCTATGGGAGACGGGCGAACCTCTTCGCCTTTGGGCAACGCCATCGCGAGCCTTGGGGTACTCGGGGGATAGCTTCCTGGCGGCTTTCGATGACGTGGCGGCGCTAGAGGAAATTCAGTACCCGAACATGGATGACTTGCAGCAAGTCTGCAAGGGCTTGCTCAACTACTACTGCCGGATCGCCGCCTGATTTGCGCTTGATCGAGTAATTGCACACAAAGAGGGTGGCTTTGGTGGGATTGGTGGAATCCATTTGATTCGACGGACAATGGCCTCTCAACAAATGGCACAGTGGCAAGCTTGACTTCCGTTGGCGCCATAGTCGTCAATACGGATCCCAACAGTATCAAGAACACAGCCAAAAAAGCTTGCCGTCTCTAGCAATAATACGAGGCATACTTTGAACTATGGCAATTCTAGTATTGCTCCGCCACTTTAGTTGGGGCTCCGTCGTTGCGTGCAGGTTTTGCTTATCATCGCATGATTGATACGGATGGTCGGACCACGGCCGTAGTTCGGCTGAGGAGGCGGCGATAGAAGCCTGTATCCCGTGAGGGTACTATCGACGGAACTTGGTTTATTATGGCCGGAATGGAAGGATTTGTGGGGTTCTTGGCCCGGGTTAGACTATTGTTCGTTGAGGCGACCAATGAAAATAACGTTCATTCTCCCGCAGGCAGGTATGGCGGGAGGTATTCGCGTGATAGCCATCTATGCAAAACGGTTGATGGATCGAGGGCACAAAGTCTTTGTGGTATCTCAGCCATTGCCGCACCCAAGCTGGCGCGATCACATGCGTTCACTAGTAACGCATCGTCGCCTAAAAGCAATGCCCGAAGTTCCGCCTTCGTACTTTGACGATTTGGCTATCCCGCATCGCATACTGGAACGTACGCGTCCAGTTACCGACAATGATGTTCCCGATGCGGACGTGATTGTTGCCACCTGGTGGGAGACAGCGGAATGGGTCGCGCAGCTGTCATCGAAGAAGGGCGCCAAAGCGTACTTTATCCAACATCACGAAATATTTGACTACTTACCAATAGAAAGGGTGAAAGCGACTTGGTCCTTGCCGATGCATAAGATCACGATATCTCAATGGCTGGTCGACCTCGCGCGCGAAGAGTATGGCGACAACAATGTCTCCCGGGTACCCAACAGTGTGGACACGGACCAATTTCACGCGCCACCCCGTGGCCGCCAGCCAATGCCAACCGTCGGGCTCTTGTATTCCGAAGCCAGCTGGAAGGGCTGCGATATAGGCCTTGCAGCGTTTACACGTGCAGCCGAGAAGATTTCGAAGCTCCTACTTATCTCATTTGGGTGTTCGCCCCCCATCAAAAGCCTTCCGCTCCCCAACGGAACGAAGTTTTACCTATGTCCAGCCCAGCATAAACTTAGGGACCTCTATGCTGAGTGTGACGCATGGCTATTCTGTAGCCGCAGCGAGGGCTTTGGCCTCCCCATACTCGAAGCAATGGCCTGTCGAACACCCGTGATCGCCACACCCGCGGGGGCGGCGCCTGAGTTGCTCAATACTGGAGGAGGATTGCTTGTGCACAGGGAGGATCCCCAGGACATGAGCCAGGCGATTATTCAGATCTGTCAAATGTCTGACGAGCAATGGCGTAAGTCATCGGATGAAGCGTATGCGAAGGCCTTATCTTATACGTGGGATAATGCAACAGATCAATTTCTTGCCGCGCTCACACTTGCAATAGAGCGATCGCGACGTGGGGACTTAGCCCACAAACTCACATCGCTATATTAGCAAGGAACGAGACCTCCGTCTAGCCCGTGGTGAGTACCGAGCAGTTTCGTGTCAGCACAGATTGCGGGTACATAGCTGTGAGAAAGTTGCCTTTGCATCATAGCCAAGTCCTCGGATCTTATGATCCTATCTGTGATTTGGACATTGCATCTGACGACGCGGGTGAGTAAAAGTTCGTGCGGCTCTCATCACGGCGGGCACAACACCAAATGGACATTTCGGCACCAACTGGCGGACATGTTGTAGAACTAAAGAACCGGGCAATTGTTGGTGCTATTTGGGCCGTCGGGGGCATGGGGCTCGGTCAGATCATTCGCTTTGTCTCCAATGTGATTCTTACGCGGCTACTTTATCCCGAGCTGTTTGGGATGATGCAGCTGGTGACCGTATTGCTGGTGGGTCTGACACTTTTTTCCGATCTCGGAATCGCACCCAGCATCGTACGAAGTCCGCGCGGGGAAGCTACGGCATTCAGACGAACCGCCTGGACAATGCACGTCATACGCGGAGCATTCCTTTGTGTGATCGTGTTGGCAATCGCTTCGCCCGCGTCTAGAATCTACAAACAACCCTCGCTCATGGCAGTCATGATAGCTTGTTCATTTCTGCCGCTTGCGCAAGGACTTGGGGGCACTGCCCAGTACGTATATCAGCGCCGAATGTTAGTGCGACAATTGGTAATTCAGGACATTGTTATATCCATCGTTGCCACGTGCGTAACGGTGGTGTGGGCAATGTTGAAGCCTTCTATATGGGCATTGGTCGCCGGGCAACTCAGCGGTAGCATTCTCACATTAGTTTGGAGCCACCTGATGACTCGCGATCATCGCGAAAGTCTCCAATTGGAGAAAGCCGCGATGAAGGAAATGTTCCACTTCGGTCTGTGGATTTTCATTTCTACGGCGTTCACGTACCTCGGTGAGCACGCAGATCGACTTGTTCTGGGGAAGTTATTAACGCTTAAGACGTTCGGTGTCTTTGCCATCGCGGTCAATCTATCCGAACTTCCGCGACAAATTATTGGCAGCGTTAGTAATCGCGTAATTTTCCCTGTCATGTCGGAGATTTCGACGCGTCCGCGAGCGGAAATGCGCGCGATAATCACTCGTTCTCGAAAGGTTGTGCTGTACCTTACTGCCCTCGGAATGAGCGTACTTGCCTCATTTGGGGATATTGCCGTTGGGTTCATCTATGATAGCCGCTACGCGGCCGCGCGTTGGATGTTTGCGATTCTTCTGTACCGCGTTTGGTTTGGCATATTGATGCAAACTAGCGATCCTGCTCTGATGGCCATTGGCAAACCCGTCTACGCTTCGATAGGGAACGCGGGACGTGCCATTTCCAATTTTTTCGTGCTCCCGCTGGCGTTCGCCCTATATGGCATATCGGGGGTCATCGTGGGATTGGTGATTAAGGATGTTCTATATTATTGCGTAATAGTGTGGGGCCTGCGTCGTGAAAGCCTGAGTGTATTTAGACAAGACGTAGTTGCGACGGCAATTGTCATCATGACAACCTCCATGATGATGACTTTCCGGTACTTGATGGGATTCAATACGCCATTTAGCGGAATGACGTAAATCGCCCGAATACTGAGAGCCCAGCGCAGTAAATCCCGCGCGGGTGATCAGTTGCGGTGCCGACGGATTGTGTGCCACCTGTGCTTGGCAAACTGCCAAACATGTCAGGCATTTGACGAATAACAGAAGCGCCGTCGCTTCTCCGATCCAACAGACGCGCGAACGGACCTAGGAAACGTAAATAAGATTACCAATTCGACCAGAAGACTAACTTCGGATGAGCGTATTAGGTCGCTTCGCGTCACAATTAGGTAACAGCCTGTGAGACTCGAGGTCCCATAAATCAAATTCCTGTCCTTCAACTGGTCCCGACCCCCGCCCAATTGGCCGTTTCCGGGGACGGCCGGGTTGCGCGCGTCGAGCTGCCCTCGCCGAACTCGCCCATTTCTTTCGACGTCGCGTATGAGCGGTACCAACGGTACGTGGCACGCATCGCGAGTCGCATTATGGGACCCGACGAGGAAGTGAAGGACATCGTCCAGGACGTGTTCGTTATTGTTTACGAGCGGCTCAATCAACTCGATGATCCCAACGCCATCAAAGCGTGGATTGCCTCCATCACCGTGAACGTGGCGCGCGGGCGGTTGCGGTGGCGACGCGTCAGGCATAGCCTGCAGTGGGTGGCATCAAAGGTCCTAACGGGGACACCGGAAGCTTCACCCGAACATTCCGCGATGCTCAAAGGCGTCTATCGGGTACTTGAGGGCATGCCAGATGGCCAGCGCATAGCGTGGATACTTCGCTACGTCGAGCAAGAGTCGGTAGAGACCACCGCCAAGATTCTCGGCTGTTCGGAAGCTACAGTCAAGCGATGGGCGGGCCGCGCTCAGCAAACACTGACAGAAGAGGAAGACCATGATTGACCCAGCCAAAACTGCGCAGCAAATTGGGCTCGATGATCCATTGACGGAAGCCGAGTGGAACGAGGTCAAACAAGACGTAGTGAGGAACGTCCGACGTCGCAAGATACAGCGTCGTTCGGCCAAGCTGCTGGCATCAAGTCTACTCTTTGGCACAGCGCTCTTAGGTTGGAAGACATATCCCAGCTTGCAACGCGCAGTTGCTCAAGAAGCAATACCGAAAGATTCCGTCGTCGCGATGGTCCCTCCGGTTCAAGAGGCCATGGTCCCACTCGCTCCGAACGAAGGGCCATGCACGTTACGATTTCCGGATGGTTCCGCCGTGAATCTGCTCAATAGTTGGAGTACGTTATTGCCGAAGGACGTCACTTCCGACCATATTGACGTCGAATTAGTGAACGGATCCGGTCGGTTTGACATCGTCCACGACTCGGCCAGACATTTTCGCGTGCAAGCCGGTTCGGTCCTTTTAGACGTAATCGGAACCGTTTTTACACTGGAAAAAGTGGGCGAACAGGTAACCGTCTCTGTCGAGCGTGGCTCGGTCCACCTATATTTGCCAGGAGGCGATGCACTCGTTTCCGAGGGTCAAGTTGGCATCTATCCGGCCGCGACCAACGGCGGAGCGAACGGCGGCGAAGAGCCGAGAGCAGCTGTGTTCGCCACGCGCATTGGCGAACCGCAATGGTGGTGAAGCGCCTCGCCCGCGCAGGTGACTGCGCTCGGGCTATCGGACGCGGGCGGCTCTAGCCCTCCCTACACTAGCGCCGGAGCGCCGTTGAAACGTGACGCTCCGGTGGGGCCTGGGTGGCAAGCGGGGGCCCAACTTCAAGTCCGTTGATAGGGCCCCCGGCTTGTTGATTATGAAACGTGGATTTGACTCAGGCTGAAGTTGCCGCTGCCAACTCGGAAGCTCACCGAGTGCAGTCCGGTCCCGAGAGTGATCGGGTACGTCGTCGTTGTCCCGCTACCGCTATTCAAGTTGACGGCAGCGAGCTGCGAGCCGTCGACCTTCAACGAAAAATCGCTAGTTCCGCTGGACTGATAG